>JACXXQ010000054.1_pt1 | contig 86160 bp, 88 predicted proteins | sample 8621361 | NCBI WGS metagenome assembly JACXXQ01 (sample SAMN15503820, study PRJNA645414) | gut metagenome | isolation source: feces | host: Bos taurus | place: USA | collected 2016 | reverse complement strand
CTTCAAAGCGTGGTTACGCGATATTTATTTGTTCAAAAAGTTGTAAACTGCTGTTGAGTTTTTAGACAAAATGGGAGAAACTCTAATTGGTCTAATTTATCCTGTTTGATGAGCCTATTGTCTCACAAACAGCCAAGAGATTAAATCCACCGATTTATTTTCCGCTTACATTATAACAAGAATCACGGGAAACAAAAAGAGGAGCCATCCCATGAGGGTTTCTGCCCCATGCATGACTCCTTGAGCTCATAACTCCACAATCTTAATGTCTTTGACGTATTTCCCCTGGCTTCGCAGCCACATTTCAATGCCCTTCCCGTAGACTTCTGCTTCCAGCTGATAGGTCCCGTTATCTTCACTCAGGATTTTCGCCGTCGGCAGGCGGTCCAGGATAGCGTCGATGTCGTAGCCCGTATAGGTGAAAGTGACGCGCTGCAGACGACCGCCGTACATGAACTGGACGCGCTTGCGGAACTCGCCTTCCTGGAAACGCCGGTTATAAGGGATATGGAATGTCTCCTGTTCCACTTCCAAGGTCTTGATGCGGTCCAGGCGGTAAATGGTCGGCGTAATATCCCGGGCACTTTCATAAATCTTGGCAATCTCCTTGTCGTCGATGAAAGCGATGAGATAAAAATAGTACTCCGAAAAGAGCAGGGCCAAGGGCTTCAGCCGGCGCTTAACGATTTTCCGGTCCTTCAGACGGCCATAAGACACGTCGACATAGCGGTGCTGCTGGATAGCCTCGCCGAGATGCCACATAGTATCGAGGAAACTCGTCCGGTGCCGCGGTTCGACGTAGTGGAAGGCCTCATTATTAACCAGGCGGGTCACCATGGCCTGATTTGATGCCGGCACGCAGCAGGAAATCACCTTGCGCAGCATTTCTTCCATTTCCGTCTTGACGAAAGCCCGGCTGTCAAGCAAGATTTTGCATAGCGCCAAAATCTCACTGTTCGACAGCTTCTCGACCTGACCGCCTTCCATGCGGTAGCCCTTATCGACATGGTCGTAGACAATCTCACAGGGCACGCCGCTGCCAAGGGCCATGCCGTCCTGACAAAAAGCCCGGATATCTTCAATATCCCGCTGGATACTGCGCTCATTCACACCATACTGCTGGGCAGCCGCCGCCTTCTGGACCGTCTGCCCCGCCAAAAGCTGCGAATACAGCCCCAATACCCGCGAAACCTTATCTTGCTTCAAATCATCACCTTCAATTCAATAATCTCACTACCTGATAAATTGTTATTCCTCATCTTCATCTGAAATGGAAGTGATTTCAATTTCATCAGGGCCACCTTGTAAATAATATAAAATTGCATAGAGCATATCAGGAATCTTTTTATACTCTTCCGTTTTATGTATGGAAAATTTTACCCAAGAATGTGGCATACTCAAACCCATATTTACAAAATCCTGAATAATAGAAGAAACTCTTGTAGTTTCTTCGTCATTTAATGAAAGTTTCCACTTAGTCGCTTCACTCCCCCACTCACGCAACCGAAAAGCAGCCAAAATATATTCAAAACAATATTTTAAATCTGTCAGTGTTCTTTTAATTATCTTTGCAGAGGCATCTTTATGGGTGTTACTTTCTTTCAAACGATGCATTGCAGCTTCGGCTGCTTGAATCGCTTTACCATAAAAATCCAATACAATATTTTCAGGCAAGTTATAAAGAAACTGCTCATTTTTCCATGCCGCTTTTCCTAACAATCTAATTACTGTAACATTATTGTGTTTTTCTTTTCCTAAACTGATGATTGCTTGAAGCAACATTTCTTCTTTTGGCTTTGATAAATCACCTAATGCACATCCAAGATCTCTGGTTATAATTTCCGCATGATTCATCATGACATATAAAATCAATTCATAGACGTCAGAATCCATGTCTGAAGCCAGTAAGCAAATAACACGGAAAAAGGCTCTCATTACGCCCTGATCTCCACTATCATCAGCATCATTAAAAGCTTGTACAATTTTCTGTTGCGTTTCATTGATAACTAATCTAAAGTTTTCCGGGCACTCAGTTGCAAGGATAGAACGCCCATTATTATAAATTTGATGCAACGGAAGAAAAATTTTTGTATTAAGTAAATATTGATGTTCTCCAGCTACCCAATCAACTACGTAATAAAAATTAATATCATGCATACTGCCACTTATAATATTTTGAGCCTCTAATCTTCCCCCTTTATTCTCATGAATTGCAAAATTGATTAATTCATTATCCGACTGTATATCATCTGAAAACAAATATCTATTCGGGTAAATGGCAATGCTACTTGGTACCCCTTCAAAATCAACATTATCTAAAATTGCCATCCTTTGTCCCTTTTTATTGGAAAACCAATCTCCGTTGCTAATACCAGTCTCGTATCTTGTATTCCGATCATTATTTACTATACAAGATATTGCGCGCCCAGAATTCACTGTGTTTTTTAAATTTTCTAGCTCTTTCGGTTGCAAGAGGAAAAAATGCAGTATCGAACTCTTTCCAAAATTATCAATTACACGTAAAAACACATGATTCTTAATACTTTTTAAACCCGTAACATTTTCAGGATAAACCACCTTACATTTTTTAAATGCCTGCTGATTCCATCTTTGCACTTGATCTAAGTAATCAGCTTCTTTAATTTCTCCCGTTTTTTTGCTAGTATATTTTACATGTCGCAAGTCCTCCCAAGTCTTAGAATCCTTTGGAAACTTCGGCCAAGGAAGATTCTGATAAGGATACTCTAATACCCGTTCCCATTTAGCATGTACTTCTGAAAAAAAATGTTTCCCTTCCTCTGTAACAGGGATAAAAGATAAATCGTATGGATTATCATTACCGTATGTATATGTCAATTCAAGACGACATTCAACATTCTGCTTAAGAGGAAATGCGTGACTTGTCAATCGCGCTTCATAAGGTATCTCTTCATTAACATTCTGGCCGCCTTCCATCATCAAATAGAAATGATAATCTTTTTCTCCTGATATCGGCAATGTGAAATTTGAATCTATGGGAATATTTTGCCTGATTCCTGCAATCGGTTCAATCCGCGTATCTTTATCAATAAGCGGAAATTCCCCAAAAATCCTTTTTATGGACAATTTAGGTAAATGTTCCGTCCAAATGGGAGGTAAATTACTCTTAAGCTGTTCGGCAACCTGACCAATCTTCCACTCTACTTTTTGCAATTGAATAATGCCATTTAAAATATCACATTCTTCCAAATAGGCAGCCCCCCCATCATCTACCTGTAATAAATCCGATAATAGCAGGATATATACCGGATGCTCACCGATTATTTTGGAGTGATCGGATTTATACCGATACAAAATATTAGAAATATTAAACTTTTTACTATACTGCGACTTTGCACTGTTTTTTGAAATAACATTCCATTTATGTGATTGTTCGTTATACCCTGCAAATGGGGCCAGATGTTCCTCCAAGCAGGCAAAACAAAACTTGTCTTTTATCCCCGAATTTTGCTTTTTATTGGCAATTGCAAATGTCAAAGAGGGGTGACGATCCCAAGTTATGCCTTTAGAATTTTCAATATAATCATCAATATCTTTTGAATATCGAGCTTGAAGCATTGTCAATGTTACCTTTTTAAATTTAGGCATTGATGCGACAATAACAAAATCACCAGCAGAAACTGACTTATCCGCTTTAAAGAACTGGTAAACTGCGGCTACACTTTCCGGCGCGAAGTATGCATCATCATAAAAATGTCGGATACTTTGCCTCAACGGTGCTATTTGAAAAGCATTATATACATCTGGTAGCGGCATGCATACCTTTTCAGCTTTTACATAACGGCGCAAACTTTCAATTAATTCAGGAATAAGAGAAAATGCTTTTTTTGAATGGAGTGCATCTGAAATAGCAAAAGACTTCACATTCATATAGATGGCATCAGCTGTCCCTACTGGTAAAAGCAGATTTTCTTCCGGGAATTTCTGGATAAGAATTCTGACTGCACATTCCCTATATTTACCATCTATTGTCAAAATGCGAGGATGCAAACCAAATATATCCAGTCCAATTGATTGCCAATCAAATTCTTCTTGAGCTGATGTACGAAAAGTACTCCTTTCTTTTTCTTCTATCACAAATCCCAATACAGTCTCAAAAGCAGAAATTAAGTTATTTAATGTAATTTCTCCTTCTCCTATAATTTTATCATTTTGGGTAATGGAAAAATTCTGGTTATCAAAAATAATAGAACAACTACACTCCTTTGCTATTCTGTAAATTACAACGCTATTCTCCGATAAGTTGATTTGAATTTCATCATCCGGCACACAATGAACTAATCCGACACAATTGTTTTTGGAATGCACTGCCGTAATCGTAAAATTGTCATAATCATATCTGACCGGTTCCACAGGAAAACTCACATATTTTGAAAGTTCCTGCATCATCCTCCAAAAGAACACTATGGATGAGTGCAAACCAATTAGCAAAGAATCTTCATGAATACGGTCATCTAAACCGCCTAACAACTGCCATTGATTCCAAATAATACGGTAATTGCGATCAGAGAGCAGTGTATTATTAGGCGTATCATTCTGCCATCTGCCGATTATCACAGCTTCCTCAGAACGCAAAAATCTCTGTGCCCATTCTTGGAAGCAGATTTCAGCATTCGACAACTCTACTTTTTTTTGGGTAATACGGTTGTTTAGCAAACGAACAAAAGCAAGAAACAGGCGGTTCTCCCCTGTATCCAAACTTTGCCGACGACGGATTGCCAATAATTTATTTTGCGTATAAGATAATTTTTCTCTTAAATTCCGCCCGGGACGGCGGGCAAGCCACTGAATTCCTGCTTGCCCTAATTCCTTTGCCTCATATCCCGGCATCATCACATTTTCACGCATAATACGGGTGCGAAGATGCTCTGCAATATACCGACAGCTTTCATAAGAAAGTTCTGCAATCATGGATAGTTCATCTTTGAAAACCCCATTTTCCGGTTTATGCAATAAGGCTTTCAAAATTTCATAATTCGAGAGAAGTTCGCTTTTACTTCCAACACTCCCTTCATCGAGAAACTGTAAATTAATCATATAGTTTCTCAGATATTTAAGGAGAATTGCTTCTTGCGTATTTTCTCCTTTCTTGCAGATAGCATTGGCATAGTCATCAAAATTATTAAGCATCACTCACACCCCATTTACTACTTTTCTTACTTTTTACTCTTCATCAGGAATATAATCAGCGCTGCACCAAATAAACTGTCCATATCCTAATTTCATAGCCCGTTCAAAATCATCATGTAATGCAAAATTATTAGTATCCAAAAGCTTCAAGATCGGATCCAAGCAATTGTCTCTCCCGTTACCCGTTGTATCAATTCCTCTCAGTTTAGGCATAACTTTTTGTACAAGCTGGTCCTCAACGGCCATATGCATGGCATCCTTCAACTCCTGCGTTAAATCGCCATTTGCTTCTTTATGAGCTTTTCTTACCGTTGGATAGTTGGCAACATAATGTTCAAATGACTGCCATACCCGGTGACCAATAGCACGTCCTACTTCAGCAAGATAATTATTTACTTCTTCAAGCATACCTTTGTATCTGTTCAGCTCTTTCCGTTGATCTCCAATAAAGCACACCTGCTTTTCACGCCAATTATTCCACACAGCCTGTGGCATTGCCTGGATATTTTTATCTCTGCAGAAATATTCCAAATTTCTCGCGCCATCCCTACTGAATAAATGACGGGGGCGAGGGAAAAAGATAACAATACCACGATCAAGAACCTTATCCGATAAGGCCTTCGTCGTTTCATCTTGGTTCATTGTCCCGCAGAAAAGAACGTTCCTTGAAAGTGGCAATTCATACGGAGCCACGCCTGCACCAAGGCTTACGTCAACATGGGGAATATCTGAACTGCTGCTTCTTCTAGTTTCCAGTTTATCCAGGAAATCGGCAAAATACTGTTCAACATGAGCTAGATTCATTTCATCCAGTAAAGCAATAGACATAGTATTTTTCAACGGGTCATTGGTGCATTGATAAAGGAATCTTAACATAGGCTGCGCATCAAATTTATTGTCAATAGAGTTAAAGAAGCCAAGCATAGATTCCTGGGAATCCCAGTTAGGCTGAACAGGGACATTGATAAAGTTTAATCCACCAAAACGCGAATAGAGATGGGGAAGTTCTGACTTCCCTGTACCACTGACACCGGAAAGTACAGTAATAGAAGACCAATTAGCAATTTTCAAGGCAGTATGATAAGCATACAGGATACGTTTCGGGAAAATCACGCCGTAATCGCTGCATAACTTGTTCAAATTATCGAGCCATTGGATTTCATCCCAATTCCATTGTGGTTGCGCAACTTCTTCTTTTGTAAGGTCAGCCGCAATAAAGACTTTCCCTTCAGGGATATATGCCTGCTTAATACTGTCCATACGAATTTCACGATCTGCAGGAGTAACTTTGCTTGCACGAAGCCGTTCCAATTCTTCCGTCGTCGAATTCAGCAAATTCTTGTAATCTTCCAGACACCCCTTCAAGTTCTCAATTTCACTAGCCTTAAGAGCCAAGTTTCTCTGCTGCTCTTCATTTTCACTTTCCAAAGAGTACGCACGCTGTATCATATCCGACTGGCTATCTAATTTCGCCGTTAGTTCTTCAATTCTCTTCTTCAAATTTATGCATTCATCAATTACTTCTGGTCCAGGTCTTGTAGATAATTCCTTTTTAAGTGCCTCATTAGCTGCTGTCAGATCACTGTTTTTCTTCTTCACAATTTCCATATTACCATAGACAAGACGGTTCGCTTCATAAGATTTCAACTCGTCATCTCTCTCCTTCAAAGCGGCTGTTAGTTCTTCAATCTGTTTACCCGCAGCCTTCCATTTTGATTGATAATCTGCAATTCTGGCCTCAGACACCATTTTTACTTCTTTCTCGAGAGCATCATCGAATCGTTTTTTCCGGATTTCTAGTTTTCGCATTTCTCTGGATAGCTGTCCCTGTTCAGTTTCCAGATTCAACTTGTCATCATCTAATTTTTTCCATTCATTATTCAGATTTTTACGGGCTTTTTCAAAATTTTTCTCTGTTTCATTCTTGCGTTCTTGAAAAGACTGCTCAAAAGTTTTAATGCTATCTTCTAATGTTTTGCGTCTTTCTTCAATAGTCCGTTCCAAATCGTCTGTACGTTTTTTTCTTTGATTTTCGATTTCTTCATCCAATTGTTTAAGAAGCATTCCTCTCTTTTGGAGAACTTCCTGCTGGATATCTGCAAGGGCTTTTTCTTTTTCCCTAGTTTTATCAATCTCAGCAGCCTTTTCTTGTGCCGACAGCTCTGCACTCCGCTTGCTGTTTTCAAAAGCCTCATTCTGCAGTTTTTTTGTTAATTCTTGGTTTTTGATTTCCGCGGAATTTACTTTCGCCTCTCTTGCCAATAGTTGTTTCTCCCATTTCCGCAAAGCAGACTCCAGTTCTTCCAGTTTCTTTGCTTCCATCTGCTCCACTTCCGGTGAATTATTAAGAATATCGTTCGTTACCGGCATTACTGTTGGTTCCTCAGATTCATTATTCACAGAATTCGCTTCATAAGATTTACACATTCTCAATTCCTCCTATATCTTTCATCTCTTCTAAAAACTTAATTGTCTCAATCGTTTTCTTTCTTAATCTAATTAATTCATCTTTTGAAAAATCTTTCCAGCCCGTTCCGTGTCCACGTGCTTCTGCAATATCATTAATATTTTCAAATATGTGATGCCGAATAGCATTAATAAGTAAAGGTTCGGGCAATGTCCCTGCAAAAGCCAATGCATAAGCTCCCAATGTGGCAGATCTGCCTGACGCCGCCAGTTCATAATATTTAGGATTTACCCTGGATAACCCATGAGGAAGTCCTCCCTTTTCTTCTAACCGCCGTTGCACAACGCTCATATCTCTCACGACATTTAAAAAATGTGTTATGTTTACCAGTTCCAGTTCAAGTGCTGATGAAATTGCTAATAAGAAATCAGAGATAAGATTTGCATCGACAGTACTGCTAACAATAAAAGACCGTTCCAACTGTTTTTTTTCTTTGTCAGGAATATTAGAATATATTTCATCTCCTAGGCTATTCAAAAGCCAAACTCTGGCATTAAGCCTTTGCTCCGTAGCACTCATAGCCGTCTTATTTACTAACTGCATCCCGGTATTGCCACTAAAATCTGGCAAAAGTGATTTTACAAAGTCTTCTACTCGATCATGTATATTTTCTACGGAATCTCCTTTTTCAAGATTTAGTCTCCCACCATGACGGACTATTTTTCCGTAACTGAATAACCTCATTAAAACTTCAGGCTCTAATACAGACAATGCCGACAAAAATTGCTGGCTTGGCCTACTATACTGGACACCGCAAGCCAACGGAAATAAAACATGAAGTGATGGTTCACCTCCACGCTGCCATTTCTTCACTGATTCGTAACTTACAATATGAAATAATGGCTGCATAACATCCATTCCCCGTATTCCAAGATTCTGCGCCATTTGAAACAGCAGCTTACCGTTATCAACAGCGTTCTGAATATGCAAGCTATTTAACAGTGAATCAGGAATTTCTATCTGCTGGAGATAAATGTCCAAAGCAACCTCAATAGCAGATAAATACTTTGCTATAGTGCCACTACTTTCAGCATCCTGTCTAGCTCTTGCATCCGCATTATTAGAAACCTGATTTTGCGGAAGGGATAATTTTTCAGCTAAATAACTATATTTCCCATGCTTACGGCCATTCTCTTTTTCCTCTGGTGCTTTAGCAATATAATTTTGCGCCTTCTTTAAAATATTACCAGCAAAGTCATGACGAATTGCATTTATATATTGAAGGAACCCAGCAAAATGACTTTGAATTCCAACAGATGATAGAATATGATCTATATCTCCGTTTTGGACTACAAACTTTAAATGAGCAAAAATACTATATGGCTCAAATGAACTCTCAACTTCACCCAATTCTGATATCTTAATCTGCCGATTGGAAAATCGGTTATAATATGTCAAAATTCGTTCTATTTCTTTTCTCGTTAAGTTTCTTTTGTTATGTTGCCGCTTTATATCAACCATGCGTATCGAGACCGGCTTTTCATTGCCTGCCGTGCCGCTGCGTATAATTATCCGACGTGGTAGGTTATTAAAATCTGCTTCTCCAAGCTTTATAGACTCACGCTGAAACAACATGGGTATAATATCTCCTGTATCACGGCGGCAGAGAACATAATAAGGCACGTAAGAAACTGCGGCAGTTTTTCTATCATTTTGAACGCCTAAGTAATTAAGGCCCTTCTCAGAAACCGAATCATCTCCTTTTTCTAAAAAGCCTTTTTCTCGCAGTGCAGAAACAATAAAAACAATAAAATCTTCAGACAGACAAAGCTCATCTGCCAATCTGTCTGGTGTAAACCTTCCAATCGCCAATAACTTGAGCACCGTTTCTTCAAAAATATTTAACCCATCGCCCACACCAAAAATATCAGTGATAGGGAGATGTACAATGAACGCATCAAATTGGATAAAGTAACTAGTTTCGTATAGGACTGGTATTCCCGGAAAGACCTGGGAATACCGCTTATACCCAAAAAGATTGAGAACTTTAACCTCATCCATGTACAACACTCCCCTCTTTTTTACAAAGTTCATATAAATTGAGCATTGCACCTACACACTGACTAGCAAATGACTTTGCTTTTAAGCCGGCAAACATGGCAGAATCACCTACAATAATCAAGAGCTTTTTCTGCCTGCTGAGAGCAACGCAAAGACGATGGTCATTTAAAAATCCATAGTATTTCATCCTTAATTCATCAATAATTTCAGGCTTTTCTTTGTCCGTTGCCTGAAGCAACTTATCCAGGTCTTCCTGCTTGAAGTTTGCAATACTCCGTACCACGGAGAGAAAAATAACATCAAATTCCATGCCTTGGAACTCGTCTACCGTACCGACCCTGATTCGTGGATTATTATCCGATGCAACCCCGGCATCTTTAAGCTTACGTTTGATTAACTCACGCTGACCGCTATAAAATGTAATCACACCAAAAGATAATTTATCACAATTTTTGCGGTTAAGATATTCAACAATTCTTTGGGAAATATATTCTGCTTCTACCTCTCTTATTTTACTTCCCGTAGACAGTCTCTGCATAAGACCTTTATCATGCGGAATATCTATCCAAACACAGGCATGTGGTGTAATAGGCTGCGTAAAATCTTCCGCAGGTCGCGGTGAGTCAAAGCCTTCTCCATCAGGTTCATAAAAATTCTGTGAAATAAAATTTCCAAGGAGCGGATGCGTACGGTATTGTTTATCCAGAGTAATAGTCCGGCAGATGCCATCCTGCTTTTCCAGTTTTTTAGCCGTATTCCAGAGATGTTCAAACATACTTTCCTTGATATCATTTCCGGATACAATTTCACCTTTTTCACGCAAACTCTCAAAAATTTCCTCATCATAAATATGGGGTAGCTGTTTCTGATCACCCACTAAAATAATACGGCGTTTCGCCTGAGACAAAGGAATCATTAAATCACCTGGAGCGACACGCGCTGCCTCATCGACAATAACTGTATCATATGACGCATGCTCATTCTTTTTTACGCCCTTTGCTTTTTTTATTTCCTTACCTTCACTTTGCTGGGCCGTGGCCGCAAACGCAAATGTGTAGGAAGCTAATGCACGGCGGAGTTCTGGCCCTTCTGCCAAAATTGTATTATAAAACTGGTAAATCGCATTCTGATAATCATCTTGGGGTTTATGCATCATCTGCTTCAGTTCATGATAAATCTCTATGATATCTGCACGTGGTTCTTTCATCTCTAGTTTTTCTCTAGGTATAAACCGATTCAATAATTCTGCGCGCACCTGCTTTAATGACATCTCCAATTTTTGCGTATAAGGTCCCTCTTCGGCTTTTTCTAACTGATTACGTATCCGTTTTTGCCAAATAAGATCCTGTTCTTCACTTTTGCCAAAATCATCACCAAACTGTTCTTCCAGCTCTACCAAAAGTTCTTCTACCCTCATCCATCCGTCATCTGAATACCCTTCTTCAGTCACTGGAAGCTGATAGATTTTGGATAAAAGCATATCTTTTCGTATTGCTTCTGAAGTATCATACGTAGATAATTCCATAAGGATATTATTTATACGCATCAGCAGCGAAGGGGCTGCATATTTTTTTGCTGCTTCCAAAAAGTTTTTCGCTTGGCTATCGTCAGGTAGGAGATTATACTGGATGAACAAATGCAAAAGGTCCTGTTCATTTTTAGTTTCCGCTAGAAAATCATGTTTTTCTTTTAACTTATTTATAACATTATCACACCATTGCATGATTGACATTTCCATAGATGTCTGTGGTTCATCCTTTTTCTTTCCGAATTTAATAGTTGGCAAAGAATTAATATCAAGTCTTTCGATTATATTATTGACTGCATCATGCTGAAGACTTGTGATTAACACCTGGCCGGGCTCTGTATTCTGCTTGCCTATGATTTCATTCAATCTCTCAATAATTGCCGTTATAACTGTTGTTTTCCCTGTACCCGGAGGCCCCTGAATGATAGCTACATCAGGTGTATTAAGTGCAATATCAATAGCTTTCATCTGATGATCTGTCGGCGGATTCGTAAAAACCTTGCTACGTACAAGCGGGGACAAAGGCTCGATATGACTACGTGCACTTTTATCCGAGACATCGAAATCCGCTGCCTCCGAATCCGCCCCTAAAATCAGGCCAAGATTCGGCATTTCTGCAGTTCCTTCGATAATGCGCCTTCTAGCATCCTCTCTTCTTTTTATCTGTGTTTCGTCACCGCGCATAGAATAGGCAAAGAGATACTTATCACATTTCCCTTCTGGTAATATTCCGTTCTGTACTTTTAGCGTTAATGTCGGATTTTGTGGATATGACGGCTTACAGATAACTTTGAATACTGACTGTCTCTGCTCTCTACTTTTTATCTGGCCTCCAGATAATTTGGCAATTTCATCACTAACGTTTTTTTCATCACTTTCTCTTTTTTTATAATCATCCCAATCAAGGTCCTCGCTGATATATTCAGGAATATTATCTACAAGTTCAAGCATTTCACCGTCCTTTTCCCCAGCCTTTATTACATCAAATTTTTTCGCAGTTTCTTCAGAAAAATTAAGGATTGTAAAATCCATGCAATCATCATGAACAAAGTATTCCCCTTCACAAGCAATAACTCCTATTTTTTTTGCTTTTGCTAAGAGAAATTCCCCTTCCATCTTGGCGTACGAATCCCAACTTGTTAAATATTGAGGCGTTTCTTCCAGTTTTTTCTGTACTGCTGCCCGGATGTAGCTTTGACTATCGGAAAACGACAACTCGCCGATTCCCAGTTCTTGTAATCCTTCTGGCCGTTTTCGCTTGAAGAGGACACGGTAAACTTGGACATGACTTTCCTGGCCGATTTTTTCAATCCCACATAAAAGATCAAAACTGTCTCCATAGATACGGAAGCTACCGTCTAGTTCAAAATTCTTATTCTCTTTTTCAGATTCTTTATTTTCTTTCAAAGTCGTATCGGAATCTTCTTCAAGTACTGCATCATCTTCATCAACAAGACCGTCTGTCTCTGTTAGGTCGGTATTGATTTCTCTGCCTTTTGAAAAAATAAAACAATTATCCAGCCCTCCGTCAAAGACAAAGTGTTTCTCTAATTCGTGGCTAAAAAAGCGGGTACCTTGCAAAATATCACGAGCTGCAAGCTCCTCACGGATTTTTTCCGGCACTAGCAGTTCCAATCTCCCTATACGAACTTTAGCCGGAAAAAAGCGGATAAAAAGAGTAAATTTATTATTTTTCCCAGGATGCACACTCGCTGCATTGGAATAATTGCGCAAGAAAAAATCACTAATTTCCCGGTTATATTCGCCATCTATAAATTCAAATCGAAATGATGTTTTTCGATTTATAAAACGATAATCCCCCTGCGCGGTATATTCGACATACCCTTCTCCAATATCAAAATCAAGATTCCTATTTGTCTCGTCTGCAAGCTTTTCTTCCGATAACTGAAATACCCTGCAGCACTCAACATTATCAAAAGAAAAAGTCGCACGAATATTATCTACCTTCATACTTTAATCCTCACATTCAATAAGAATATTGGAAATAATTCCTCTGCGTTCGTCAACCAGCTTAAAAGTTACCGCCGGAGTATCTGTACATTTATAATGAAAAACCTTATTACCATTCGGCAGTACAATAGATACATCATCGGATACTTTATCTATTTGCATATTTTTTGCCTTATCTATGCGTATAGTAAACGCAGTTGGATCACCTTCATCATCCATTAGAAGCCCATGTGCAATCCGGAGAGGAACATGAATCGGCCAGTCTTCTTTACTTTCGCTGATAAACCGCCAAAGTTCATTTCCCTTCGGGAATGTAGAAGTCACACGGATAATCGGAGTATGCTCGTCACAATACGGGCATATCCCCCCTCTGTCCGCCGCTGAATAATCCATCTTGCAAGACTGGCACTGGACCATCCCATCAAGCGCATAAGCCAACCCAACAACCCACTCACTCATTAAAGGCCTGGCTGCCTTTTTTAATCTTCCCTGCCCAAATGTCTGCTGAAATAATCCCCATAAGTTATCTGGTATCCAGTCACACATTTCAGCCGCCATCTTATTATAATTGGATGCATCATCTTCATCCAGTATGTAAGGAAATACGCCATAATTTCTCTTTGATTCCACATCCTCAATCTCTTCCTCATTGTCCAGACATTCTTCAAACTGCTCTCCTTCAAACGGATGAATATGTAATAACTGCTGGAACAAGCACGATGAAAATGCAAAAATATCAGACCAAAAAGTTGAATGTGACTTGCCGGACTGTACTTCTGGCGCGCCATAATCAGGAGTCATAAATGCATTCTTAATATTTCCTGCAAAATCTACATTATCTGCATCAATAAGCCATACATTGAATTTGGTTAAATCAGACGAAATAAATGCATTATTCGGTGAAAAATCACAATATACAAGTCCGCCGGAATGTAAAATATTCAAAACCTTTGCAGCCCCTAAATAGCCTCTAAGAATCCGGCGAAATCCGCCATTTAATATCAGTGAGCCAAAGCGGATACCGAAACGTCTGGTTTCATCTTCATCACTACTGAGAAACCCTTGCACCATTTCTGACTGGATATCATGCAAATCACTTTCGTCATGATCGGCAAAAGCCTCCTGGAAAGATTTCATGTCTTCCAGTAATTCCATAATGTATCCTGTTTTCCCACCTCCTAAAGGAACTTTTGGCAAGGTAATATGAAGTCTCTTAGGGAGAGGCAACAGATGAAGATCCATATAATGCTGATTGGTTTCCGCGTCCCCTTCGAAATCCTCCTTTACCAAAACATTGGGTACCATCGTCCGGTAGACAACGCCCTGTCCACCACGACTCAGTTCGCCGGTGACTTGGTAAATATTGTTGTAAATATCAATCACCTGATGTGCTTCTTCCTTTATCATAGTGTCTGTTCTCCTGCAATTAAAAATACTAAAGTTTTATCGTCATTACCCGGCAATTCAGGAATCCACTGGGAAAGGTCTTTCTCCACCATCAGTCTACTCTTTCCACAATACTCCTCAAACAGCCCATTAGCGATAGACTCAATCTCAGATATGTCCCCTTCTGTCGAAACCCCATCCGACCAAAGAAAAATCGCCTTTACCCAATCTCCCTTGATTTCCTTCACTTCCCAGGGAGCATTAATTTCTCCAAGTGAATTCGTTTCATTACAAAAATGCATTTCTTTGGAATCACAAAGCACAACCGATCCCTTATCAGTCAATGCCACAATCACCCCATCGCCTAGTCGTGAAAGCCACACAGTTTGTGCACTCTCAAAGACAACAGCAAAGAGCGCCGTCGCCAAACAGTCTCTTACTTCATATCCACTTTCATTTATCTTCTGGCACCACAATTGATTAATTTGTACTGCAAAGGAGGCCGCTGTTTCTTTTTGAGGATTTATTCCGGCAACAACCTGTGCAAGAATCCGAACTAATAGCTGGGATCCGATGTGGGACAAAGGACACGAGCCAAGTCCATCAGAAAGACCGATATAGTAACCGTCAGAAAATTTTCCGGCATCAAAGGAATCATCATTTTTACTATGATGGATTCCCTTAACACTAAATCCACCATAAATTCGCTTAGTCACAATCGACCTCCATACCGTTTAGCAAATGATGTAATAGCATCGATAAATCCTCTATTTCCCAAACTTTCTTACTATTTCCGGCCGCCTCACTAAGCATTAAGTTCTTAGCATACGCTCCAATCTGAACTGATAAAATTTTTTTCCTTGCAGCTGTAAAAATATCTTCTGCTATACCCTTTTCCCAAATGCCATCACTGACAAGAAGAAATACTCCACCATTTTTTCCTTGCCCTAAAAATTTAACAAGAGCCTCTCCAGATACAATATCCCTTGCAACGATATCTTTAACTTTTAAAACTGGAAATACAGTCTTATTCCATCCCCAAAACTGAATGTCTGGGTATTGTTTGTGAATAGCGGCAAAGTACGTACGCAGTACTGCACGTCGTCCTAATTCATTCATACTGCCGGAAAGGTCAAAAATAATTTTTATATTATTCTCTTTCATCAACTCATTCACTTCCGTCCGAATCCTTAAACGGCTTAAACATAATTAACTGATCCTCATAGGCATAGATTGCTCGTTTTTCAGACCGTTTTTGTTTTACAAGTGCTCTTGTTACATTATCACTAATCTGACTAAGCGTGTTCCAATCCTGTGGTGGAATATTGTAACCAATCACATGATGGAACATATTCCTACCATCTCCAACCTCGCGCCAAATCTTCTGCCAACTACTTGCAGAATCATAAAATACAATCAAGTGGCTATCCTTTTGCAGTGTATTAACAAATGCATCCAGCCAAGACTTCCAGTCCTGTCCTTCTGTGCGCTGAGTCCGTGAAAAAGTTGGAAATGATTCCCTGTTCACAATAATAAGATACCTTTCTTCCTCTAAATCTTTAAGACTAGGTTGGTCCTGCGCCCCATCAGATGGTTTCTCTTTAGGATACATGAGGCTGAAATCCTGGAAGCTATCAAAGTTGCAGAACTTATCCGTAAAAGAAATTCCAGGCAGGGCATTGGGATCACCAATATAAATTACATGGTCAATTTTTTTAATCTCCAATGCAGACTGCATAAAGTTCTTTAACAGGCTTGTTGTGTTTTTACCTAAAACCAAAACATTTTCCGTATTTCCTTTTTCCAGTGAAAATGTAAATTTGTTTTCGTCATAGTCCGTTTGAGTTCCTAAATAGAATTTATCATTGACAGCAAACCCGTTTCCAGGGAATGATGGCTGTTTTTCACCATCAAAGACCTTTCCTTCAGCTACCTTAATTCCACGAGACGAACAAGCAGATTTCAGTTTTCTAATTATTTTCGCAAAATAAGAATCTTTGACTTCCGGCACAGAAAGAATCTCATTGTAATCAGGAATTCCATTTTGTGTATTGAAAACAACCTGTGGAATTTTGATTTCTGCAGCTGCCGCGTTATTATAGCTTAGGAAACTGTTGCTGTCCTCAATGCTGCACTTGCAGACAAGCCTTCCTATGAACTGGCTCTTAATTTCATTAAAATCAGACAAACTTTTGAGTGACTGAGTAGCAAATAGCATATGAATTCCCGCGTTTCGGCCTAATTTTGAGAGATTCATCATCAGTGCTTTCAGCTTATCACTATTAGCTGTTTCCAAGTACAGCCGTTGAAATTCATCGATAATAAGGATAATCCGCGGCATGTATTCATCCGGATACGCTTTTCTGAAGTCCGCATAGTTGGTTTTTCCGACTTTTTTAAACTTATCCACACGATTTCTGTAAATTTGTGTTAAATGATCGAGTACAGTTAAACCATAGCCAACATCTGCATAGTTTGCCACCAAAGCAGCTTGTGGCAGTATACAGCCATCCATAGCATATTTATTGAATTCAACACCTTCCTTATAATCCAGCAGATAAAATTGCAATTCCACTGGTGAATATTTCCAGCATGCATTCAAAATAATATCATGAATTAAATTGGATTTGCCGGATCCCGTTGCCCCGCCAATCAAAACATGAACCGGTTCATTACCGATATGTAATGTTCCTAGCTCACCATTTTCCTTCGTTCCTAAGGGTATATCCACGCCATTAACAGCACTTCCGCTAAATAAATTGCTATCCTGTAACATTTCCTTCAGTGAAACGACATATTTCCGCCAAGTTTCCAATTCCTTTTTGTAATTAGAAACATAGTCCCTGATTTTTCTTCCCTGTAATACTCTCTCAAAAAGACTATTATCTTGTTTAAGCTTTAAATGCCGCAAATCACCCTGCTGCAGAATAGAAAGTGTGTCTAGATTTTCTGACTTTTCTTTCAGGATTTCGATACTCTTCGCTACAGTATTGGAAGGGTGATTTTCATCATTTTCTTGGCTATTGGTGGAAAACATAAAGTAAACACCGGACGCTGGTCCTACATTGATTAAATTTCTTATTTCTTCTATAGAGTTCTGATCTGCTCCCTGCGGCAAACCAAAAAGAACGACTACACAATAGGGTAATAACTTTTTAGAATTCTCTTTATTCTCTTCAATTTTTTTATTATATTCCCACCAGTCTTCGCATCCTTTACTTGGTAAATCATATTGATTTATACGGGCTACTTTTCCCTGAACTTCTTTCAGCAGGGACGCCAGTTCCCCCCTGACATAAGCTTTTCCACTTGGAAAAACTTCCGGACATGACCAAAGTTCTGCTAAAGGGCCAACATTTCTTCCATACTTGGCCGGATCATATATATAAAACGTACATTTACCCTTAGGTAAAGAACGTAGAAGGCAATACATCCTATACGTTAAGATTTCTTCTTCGATGTCCGGCACAAATCCTGCTTTAGAAAATGGAAATCGTTGCAGTAAAGGAATCTTTTCATTTAAACCTTCATATAAAATGTTCCCTGTACCCACGCATATCGCTTCGGGCATATATGTTGGATTATTTCTTGGTCCGCGGTATACACGAACAGCTTCCGCCAGTTTCCGGCGAAGGTTATGACAACTTGCATCATATTCCGTAAAAATATGTTCTTTTCGGTGTTCATATTCGTCATACTTACGACTATCTTTTAAATGTCCATTTTCGTAACCGATATCTTTATTCAAGGTTTCGTTTTGCCAAAGATATTGATCAATGGCACAATCGATTTCATGCAAGATGTTATCAAGCCTCATATTACTGCTCTCGCTTTCTGCAACATTTCTTTCACAGCTCTTTCTTCCCCATCGGCAGTTTGTATAGCTTCCTCCAAACTTTTTATATTTTTTAAAGTAGGAATAAAAAAACTGTTCACAATAGACCTGCCAAAATCATCCTGAATATTTTCTTCAAATTTTCTCTTTACATCTTCAAGCTCTGACACAGTATCCGCTATCTTTTCAATTTGCATAGTAACACACCGCCTTTTAGTCCTCTCTTACAGTCAAAAACTGCCATACAGACTTGTCCAACTCAACCTTGGGAGGCAGCATTCCAAGTGCCCTGGACCCAGCTTCTTTAATGTCATTTCTATAAGCATCTTCCCCGGGGATGCCCTTTAAATCACGGGAGTAAACTACGATGGATACGTCATATTTAGCATGCCCTTCCACTTGCTTCAGTACATGTTTCTCCTGTGAAACAAGATAGTTACTTTGCCCGGATTTGACCTCGATGGCAACATTTCCGCCTTTCATTGCCGCCATTCCTTCACCACGTCCAAAAATCATAGGTGCCTTGAGATCTTTCAAGACGATATCGATTTTAGTATAACTGCCATCCTTCAGATTCTGACGAGTTTGTGTTTGAACAGATTCCGTGAATGGAGATAATCCATCCTTAATAATCTCCTCTCCTAAGCGTCCGGCTATATTCTTTTTGCTTTGTAGCTGTACCAGTTTCTTTACATTATCATTTGCATCGGAAAGTTTTGCGCGCAGACGGTCTATCTGGTTATGGAAAAGGTCATCCATCCTATATAAATTCTCTAACAGCCCAATTTGGACATTATTATCAGGATTCATACGGTCGATGATTTCTTTTGGTTTGACGACATCACTCTGTACTGTATATTTTTTCCAAAGTAAATACTTCGCCAATTCATCATCAAAATTCGTAGTGTTATCATCCTGATGCAGTTCCGCTTTATTCTTACCATCATCTTTATTTTCCGCACTTTGCTTCTCTGGTTTGGCATTATGTGTCGCAGCCGTTTTACTGCTACCAGATGAAATTACAGGGGAAAGAACCCCTACATCTACTTTCTGGGAATTTCTAGAACTTGGCGTACCCAAAACTTTATTACCACTGACCTCTTCTGATTTCCTAGCCAATGGAATTCTGATTCCTACAGTTCCAGAATTGAGGCTTTCATATTTACTTAAATCTTTTTCCGCATTGGTTAAACGGCTCACGCCTTCTTGTGCACTTCTTTTTATACGCTGTGAATATGCTGCCGTTGAACTTTCCAAATTCGAATACAAATTCATTGCCCTTTGCAGTGCTTCCTGGACAATCTGGTAACGCCCCTCCATAGCCGCTCTATGTGTTTTGGCTTTTTCATAATTTTCCTGTGCAATGCCTTCCGCAGCTTTTGCTCCAGTAAGAATCATCGATAACTTGGGTACTGAAATTGCAGTTGGTCCCCCTAACGTTGCTGCAGTAAGAGCAACCTCTGCCACCCTAACAGCTGCTTTTGCAGCATCTAACTTAATCTTTGCACTACTTTCTTCTTGCTTGGCAGCTTCAAGTCGACTGCGGCTGTCCAATTCTTCTTCTATCGCTTCTTTTTTAACATCAGCCGCGACTTTCATCGACAAATCTACCGCTTCCTGTAAATCGGCAGTAAACCGTTTTATCTCATCTATGGTGTTTTGAATATCCGAAACTTTCTGAACATTAGCCTTCATATTTTTACCTCTTTAGCAAAAGAACCCCATAATGCGTTTATAAAAGAAGGGCCTGTGCCGGAAGCTCAATGGCTCCCGGCCGCATTCCTTGAAGGAAAACACAATCCTACTTATCTTGACCCATAATCACGGATATCCTCTTCCATACGGCGAAGCCGGGGTACTTCATCTTCAGCCTGTTCCGTAAAGGCTCTGACTACACGTTCCAACTCAGTAAAAACCTCTTCAAATTCATTATATTTTTCATCATTCCATGTTTCATTCACATCACTTAAGGCCCTCTTGAAAGCATCGGTTTCGTCATTGACATTCTGGATATATTCTTCCAATCTGTTTGTAAACCTGTTTAATTCATCCGGATCAATATGTGCCCCCATGAGTAACAACCTCCTTTACCAAAAACACTACCGTTATACAACAAAACAAATTAATTGGAGATTTCCGATTTTTACTATCCATATGCTCAACCAATTCAAGCATTTATATAAATTCATCAAACGAACTCATCATCATCATCAAATTCAGGAGTAGAATCCGACACGGCCCCTTCTGTGTTTGTACTGCTGACTCCAGCAAATACATTCGGATTCGCACTTGCTGAGCGTGTGGAAACTGACATGGTAATAAAATTGAATGCTTTAGGAATATCCGCAACATTTTCTGCTGTCATGCAGAAATCATTTTCACTGGCAAACCGCTTCAACACATCCAGATTAGCTTGAATAGCCAAAGAAAAACGCTGTGTCTTGGCAGAACGTCCTTCACCGATAAACTGCTGCAACGGTCCTTCATATTGATCATTTGGCATACCATCAGAAACAAGAACTACAGCTGGCTTGTACCAACGTCCCGGCGTTTCTGTCTTATCGTCAATCATATCTTTAGCCAAATCAAGCGCTTTTCCCAATGGTGTCATACCACCTGCATTTACTGGAGTAACTTTCCCCAGCAGGTCTTTAACAGCGGTATACCGGAGATCAACCCTAACTTCGTTTCCAAATGTAATAATAGCGATTTTAAACCCACATTCTTGTTTCTTGGAAAGTTTATCCAGTTCTTCAATCATCCTATTCACTGATTCATATAGAATTCGTATTTTATCACCAGCCATACTGCCACTTACATCAAGAAGCAACACAACCGGCAACACTTTCTCGCTGCTATGGAACCCTTTGTACTTGTTCGGATCAAATGCCATAACAATTCCTCCTCAATATTTTAAAATAATGGGTTCACCACTCACCATAAATAGTAATTGTCAATGACAAGGTGAACCACGTAATGTAATAATCAATGGTAATACAATATTCATCAAAAGTCCCTTCTCCTCCCTATATGTTTCCATTATACTCAGCGACATAGACACATTCTGTCACCCTGCCATAAAACAAAAAAAAGACAGCACGATAGCATCGTACTGTCTAAGCATATTCATATTGCCTTGTTGATTGCGGTCCAGAGATAGACTTACCCCCCCCCGATAACTTTCGCTCATGAGTGAAGCTGACGAATTATACAAGTCTGCTGCATTTTCAAGCATTGCTAAATAACCCATCACCTTCACCACCTAACTGCGTTTTATGACATTTGTATCTCTGTCATGTCTATTTTATTATAACAATTTTATAGATATTTGTCATTAACATTTAATGAAGACAGCCTTAAATAAATGCTGTGCATCTCGAGTACCGTCAGACGCTCATAATAATTCTTTAGCGATTTCTCGGATTTCTGCTTCTGTTAATTTTGTATAATGCATGATTTCTTGAATTGGTTTCTTATCTTTTAACATTTCAATAGTCAAATCATGCTGCATCTCACGTTTCATTTCTTCACGTCCTTCTTTTCGTTCTTCCTGCATTTTCATCGCATAGGTCATATATCTCACCCTTTCATTTTCGAGTTTTTTGACGGCCCGGATTTCCTTATCGATTTCCTGTACAAAATCGTCATTGCTCAAAACACCGTTGACGTAGTCGAGGAAACATTTCACGTCCGGCGTTACGTCATCAGCCGTTCCGACAGCGTTGAGAAAAATCTTTGTTGCCCCGTCGCCAAGCTCCAAATCCTTATCTTCCAGGCAGAGATTCTTAAACGTGTAGATATGCCGTCCCCTGTCAAACGGCTCGAAGGGACAGATGAAGATGACGTAGCTGGAATTCAATTTATCGTAGTCAGCACCTCGTTCCAGCAAATCCGCATCAATCATGGACTGATAATAGCGCGTACGACGACATAAGCCATCGTCATCGGGTTTACGGACCTGCATTTCGATGTCGTAGACCGTGTTTTCATCATCGGCAACGAACACATCGAGCCTGACGCCTTTGCTATCGTACTGCATCTTCATGTTCTTTTCCTCTTCCGGATAGGTGATATCCCGGATAGGGACCTGAAGGATTTTCTCCAACATCCGCTTGCAAATGTGCTTGCGCCGCATGATCAGCTTGAACATGTAATCATCGCAAATCGTAAGGTCCTGCCATGGTTTGATCTGATAACTCATTTCATCCATCCTTTCTTTATTATAGCATGATATAAGGGCTTGCCGCACGAAGGCTCTGGCACCATGCAACATCCCCATTTCCATCATACAACAAAAAAAGGACGGCTCGAAAAAGTTTAATCTGTTTTTAATGACATTTCGCGAATTTTAATCTTCCTTTCATTTTGAAAATATTCGTTCATCATTCGTCGTAGTTCGTTCATCGATGGAAGGGCCGCGGTTCGCAATCCGCTGTTCGGAAAAAACAAGTGTCATTTTTCACGAAACAGGGCTGTACCCAGGATTCGCACGGGCGTGCCACGTGTGTTATGTGCAATAACATAGTTTACATAAATAGGGGTCTTCCCCCTACTGAAAAAAGTGATACTTTTAGGCATAAGAAGGAGTTGATTCTTATGCCATGGGAAGAAAGGAATGTCACCAAAGCTATGTTACGCAAAGAATTCGTTGAACGGGTACTTGCTCATGAGAAGAGCAAAAAAGCCCTTTGTCTTGAATATGGAATCAGTCGTCCTACAGGAGACAAGTGGATTAAGAGATATCGTGAAAATTCTTCTTGTGAAGAACTTTCACGAGAACCTCACCACCGTGCCAATCGCACATCCCCTGAAATGGAAGCACTGGTCATCAAGACACGAAAAGAAAATTATGACGCGTGTGCCTTAGTTGTCCATACCCTTTTGAAACGACAAGGTATTCCAAACGTTCCCTGTGTCCGTACCATTAACAATATCTTTCATCGGTACGGCTTGATCACACCGGACGCCAGTCAGGCAGCTACACCTTATACACGTTTCGAAAAAGAAGCTCCTAACGACATGTGGCAAACCGATTTCATCGGTCACTTCGCCTTGAAAAACCAAAGACGCTGCCATCCTTTGATGGTGATGGATGACCATTCCCGGTTCAACCTAAGCTGCCATGCTCAATACGGGGAAACCTTCGGCGATACGATACCGGTAATGAGAAAAATATTTCTGGAATACGGTATGCCAAAGGTAATTCTGTGCGACAATGGCAATCCATGGGGAACGGTCCAAAGCACCGGATTTACCAAGTATGAAGTATGGATGATGGAACGGGGCGTCCTGGTAATTCATGGAAGGATTAAACATCCTCAGACACAGGGCAAGCAGGAACGGATGAATCAGACGTTCCGGAAGGGATGCATACGAGGTCAGTTGTACAAGAATCTGCGGGATGCCCAATCCCATTTCGATGCTTTTCGGGATTTTTACAACAACAGACGGCCGCATACATCGCTTATGTTAGAAACTCCGGCATCGCAGTACACATCCAGCCTAAGGAAATATCCCCGCAGGATTCGTTCCTGGGACTACGGTGAAGGCCTTGAATTAAGGCGCATCAAAAGTTCCGGCTATCTCACCTACGGAGGACAAGGCTACTTTCTCAGTGAAGCATTAGGCAACAAAATTGTCGCTGTCCGGGAGACAAAGTTGGATGGAAACTCCATTTTAACCTTGTACTTTAGGCAATTCATCATCGGGAAGATTGACGTAAATAAGCAAGTATTCCTGATGAAACGGGCTTATCTGATTCACAACGATCCTCGTTTAGAAGGAAAATTAAAGCTTCAATAAGAAGAAATTTGTAAACGATGTGCTTGCATAAAGTGTAAAGGATGTCCTTGCACAAAATGTAAACGATGTTATTCTTGACAACGTGCACGCCCCTACATTGGACAGGCTATGCACAGGATTCGCATTGGGCTGCCACTCTTTGCAGTCGTGACCTGACGGGCTGAAAAGGCTACGGACAGTCAAGGACACGTCCCGCATTTTACTGCCTTCCACTGCAATTTGCTGTATTTCTCTGCTCTTTGCTGCCTTTTGCTCCATTTCCATCGCCTGTATGCGATACCGTAGGGGCGACCGCGTGGGGCGCCCGCTATGCGCTGGAGGGGTTACCCGAAGCGTCATTGTTAATGTGAGTCTAAAGGCGCGCAGCGCCATCTGAGTCCGAGGCGATGCGCCAGCGAGCCCCACGATGAACGACCTACGATGAACGACCTACGATGAACGACCTACGACAATCTTCTTGCCGCAAAAGGCGATGCCGTATTTCCATACTTCCTTGATGCCGCGTTTTTGGAATTCCGTGATATATTCCCTGTCTTCGATCTGCTGCAGGGCTTCTTTCGCCTTGTCTTCCATTTCCCCTTCGCTGGCAGCGATTTTGAATTCCATGATGACGCCGACCCTATTTGCTTCTTTTGGGAAAATGGCCAGGTCGAAGCGGCCGTAACCGCTTTCTCTGTTTGATTCAACAGCGTAGTCTTTTCCCAGGAACAGTGCTGTCATGCCCAGCACGAAGCCATGATAAAAACTTTCTTTGTTGGCTGCATCATAAACACTGACAACAGCTTTTAAAATCTGCTGCAGCTGTAGGGCAAAGTTCTCCGCTTCCCCGTTCAAGAGATAATCAAACAAATCATCAAAGGTATTCTTGGTAACATCTTTTCCCAGAGAATTGAGGATTTCCGTACTGTAAAGTTTGCGTATTTCTTCATTCGGTATTCGCAGCGCATAGCGGTCATCACTGAGCGACAAGACCTGATCGACCGTTAAATAACCTGTCGTCAGCAAGAGGTTGAAAAGCGCTCCCGGGTCCCTGTCGATTTCAGAATAGACGAGACTGTCATCCAAAGTCACGCGGATACTTTTGCCATTTAATAGGTTCTGCACCGTTTGAATCCGCAATTCATCGACGTGAGAAAGAAGATGCTGCAAAATGCCGTTGCCTGACGTCCGTACCCAATAGGGTCTGGCCTGACAATCATTGGCCACATAATTAACAACCGACCAAGGATTATAGATTTCCCTTCGGCCAATATGATAACCATCGTACCATCGTTTCAGTTCCGGAAGTTTTTCACTATGATGCACGGCCTCCAACAATTTCTGTATTTCTGCTTCTGTAAAGCCAAAAACGTCGGCATATCGATCACGCAATACAGAACAGACATCTAAATTATTCAGGCCGCTGAAAATGCTTTCCTTCGAAATGCGGGTAACGCCAGTCAAAACAGCGAATTTTAAGGCATCATTGGTCTTCAAGGCACTGCTCAGGAATTGGCGCATGAAACCGATGCAGCCCGTATAATAGCCGCTTTCCCAGGCCTGCTGGATGGGCGCATCGTATTCATCGACGAGGAGGATGACCTTTTTGCCATAATACTGCTGCATCATAGCCATCAAGTTGCTTAAGGACAAGGCCAATTCGTCTTCCGTTGCCACGCCGTCGACGACATGCTGGAAAAGGCGTTTCCAGTTCACATCGATAGCTTCATCTTGACACAAGTAACGGTACTTGGAAAAAAAACGCGAAAAATAGAGACGCACGAAGGACAGCATCCGTTTCCATGACGTCCATGACGGATTCTTGATATCCTTTAAACTCAGGAAAATGACAGGGTACTGACCGCGTTGGGCCATATAAGCATCACCAGCCCGTTCAATAGCCAGTCCGTCAAAGAGATGGCGGCTCTGTGCTTCTTTTTCAATAGAAAAGAACCACTCCAGCATGCTCATCGTCAAGGTCTTGCCAAAGCGCCGCGGCCGCGTGATCAGGGTCACAGCACTGTGTTCGTCGATGAGCTGACGGATGAAATCCGTCTTGTCGACAAAGTAATAGTGTTCGTCTCGTATCTTTGCAAAATCATCAATGCCAATCGGCATCTTCCACATGTCTTTCACCTGCCTTCTGTTGAATACCTTATGTCGTTCATCGTAGGCCGTTCGTCGTTCGTCGATGCGCCTTTCGGCGCCGCAGTCCGCTGTTCGCAGTCCGGAGTCCGGGGATAGGCAGCTGCGCTGCCGTGGTTCGTTTGCCGTGGATCGTGGATTGCATATTCTCGGACTCAGATAGCTGCTGCGCATTCTGAAACTCATGATGGTATTACGACCGTGTGCCATTTGTCATAAATTCCGGCTATGCACAGGATTCCTCCTCAGCGGTCCGTTCTGGCAGCCAGCCTGCGCCTCCCATTGGTCAGCACCTGCTGGGCCAGAAAGGCACGCGGGCGCCCCACGTGGGCGCCCCTACACTGAAACGGCTATACCCAGAATTCGCAACGGGCTGCCACTCCTTGCAGTCGTGACTTGACGAGCTGAAATGGCTACGGACGGTCAGAGACACGTCCTATTTTTACTATCCGTCACTGCTTTTCACTGCCTCTCGCTGCCCTTTACTGCTCTTTGCTGCCTTTTGCTCCATTTCCATCGCCTGTATGCGATACCCGTAGGGGCGACCGCACGGGGCGCCCGCTATGCGTCGCAGGGGCCACCCGAGGACGCATTGTCAGTTTGAGTCTAAAGGCGCGCAGCGCCATCTGAGTCCGAGTCAGCGATGCGCCAGCAAGCCCGTTTCGCAAACGACGAACGATGAACGAACTACGACAAACGATTGTCGCACCCCCGGACTGCGGACGGCCGACTACGAACTGCGGCGCCACCAGGCGCCTATTCGACGAACGAGCTACGATAAACGTTCTTTCAAAACACTTTCTTAATCGTATCGGCGGCATTGTTTTTCCCGGCCCTGCCGTCGCTGGGCGTAGCCGCATGGACGACGATGTAACGGTCATCGCCATAGTATATCGTCTTGTAATGACCACCGTCATGCGTAATTTCAAAGCCGACTTCTTTCAGTCCCTTAGCTACCTTTTGCGTCATGCCCCGGTAGCTGCTGAGCAGGGCTTTGACTTTGGCCGCCCGCTGTTCACTGATTTTCTGGTAATCATTCGAATCGATGATGTCCTTGACGACATCGTAGCGGCGCGTGTGCTTGGGCAAAGATTCCAATTTTTCTGACAGCGTCTTTAAGAGCAGGTCCTTGATTTCACCGGGATAGAAATCGTCTTCCGTCCCCATCGACAGGGCAGGTGTCTTAGGGTTAGAATTGATTTTTGCCCGCAGTCCCTGATTTTCATATTCCAGGCGTTCGACCTGGCTGCGCAGCTGTGCATTTTCCGCCTGCAATTTCTGCATGTCTTCATCAAAGCCATCCAAAATCTTATCGGCTTCTTTTTTGGCATCAGCCAGAGCCTGTTCCCGTATGTCCTCGCGCTGGCTCTGGAGCGTAAGCAATTGATGCAATGCGTCACGCCGTTCTTTTTCGATGGCTTCATATTCTGCCCGAGAGTTCAGATAGCGTTCCTGATAGATGGCATTGTTGACACCGGCCCAGGTATAGAGCGGGTCGATCAGCTGGGCGTTGGCATACTGGATTACCGTCGCGACGACCTTTTCCAGAAGACGCTTTTCCTGCCCCTGTCGGTACAGGTAGCGCCGCTGCCCTACGGCCTGGTTGGGAAAATAAATATCGATACAGCCCGGCGGGAAATGCAGTTTCGGGCAGGCTTCCCGCAGGGATTCACGGAAGTGAGTGTCTGCCCAGACTAGGACATGGGCCGCCCCTTTAAGGCGTCCTGCCAGCCGCTTCACATCGACAGGATTCGTACCGTCTGCCGTCTTGGCGATGAGTACCAGCGGCAGGCGATAACGTTTCTTCCCCTGAAGGAAATCCGTCACGACGGCTGCGTTTTCCTCATTTACCAAGAGCGGCGTACGCAGCACATCCAGTCCGTTGTCCTTCTTCAAATACTTCTTCTGAATGAGCATGGTGATGAAATGGGGCGTCGAAAAAGCAGGATCGACTTTCAAGGCTTCTTCCAGATAGCTCCGGTCCAGACGGATGGCCATTTTCATTTCCTTAAAATTCATAACATAATCCGTATCCCAGACCACGCCGTCGGCATCCTGTTTTTCATAGCGCACAGCCACAACCTGCTGCTTCAGTTCCTCAATCTCCAGCCAAAGCGTATCCGTCCCGCAGCGCATACTGTATTCCCCATTCCAGGACAGATTAGGAATCACATTTTCCGGATAAGGACTGGTCTGGTTCCATTCAATCACTAAGCGTATAAAATCCGCTTTTGTCATCTTGCCGTCAATCTTTAAAACCGTAGAAAACAATTGCAATGAAATCACCCGCTTTCTCATTAATAATAATATTATAGCAAGGATTCAGGGAAACAAAAAGGAGCCATGGCATGAGGATTACTTCTTCATGCCTGACTCCTTAAATTATAAATCTCTGAAAATCAAACATCAGACGATGATATTTCAACGATTTTAACCTCTTTGACGTGGTTTTCCCGGCTCCGCAGCCGCATTTCGCTGCCTTTTCCGCAGATACGTTATCGACATACTCCATGCGGTACCCTTTGTCGACGTAATCATAGACAATATCGCACGGCGTCCCGTTGCCAACGGTCATACCATCATGGCAAAAAGCCCGGATGTCTTCAATATCCCGCTGGATGCTGCGCTCATTCACGCCATACTGCTGGGCAGCTGCCGCCTTCTTTATAGTCTGTCCGGACAGCAGCTGCGAATACAGCCCCAGTACACGCGAAACCTTCCCCACTTTCAAATTATCACCTCCGGTTACATCATAGCAAACAGCAAAGACATATCCTGTCTATTTCTATGATTACCGTAAGGGGAAAGTAAATTAACATAAAAAAAGCCCCAGACTTATGCCATTCTTTCTTCATAAGTCTGGGGTTTTGAATTTTAATAAAACTGCAAACTGCGGGCCGCCGCTCTGCTGTCCGTTCTGGCAGCCAGCCTGCGCCTTCCGTTGGTCGGCACCTGCTGGGCCAGAAAGGCAATTATGGCGGCCCCTACGGCACAAGGCCTACGGCCGTGGATTTATTTAAACATCGCCTGTATGCGATACCGTAGGGGCGACCCTAATCGGGCGCCCGCTATGCGCCGCAGGGGCCACCCGAGGACGCATTGTCAGTCTGAGTCTAAAGGCGCGCGGCGCCATTTGATTCCAAATCGGCGATGCGCCAGCAAGCCCGAATCGCAATGTTTTTACTAAAAACTACAAACTGCAAACTATCTTTATCGACGAACGATGAACGAACTACGATGTCGCCAAATCAATAGAAGGTCCGGCCGTAGGCTAATTCAAAGGCCTTCTGTCCAGCCGGCAGGGCGATACCGGTATCGGCCCAGCTGCCATTGGGGTCCAGATAACGCCAGCCATCGCTGCCCATGACGCACATACGATCCGAATCCATGTTGTAGTAGAAATAGTAGGTCTTGACGCCAGTGATTTCGCCTTCGCCACCGTTGTAGAAATCGTTTTCATCACCAATGGCACTATGAGCTGAGACGACATTGATGGCCAGTTTATAATACGGCGGCGCGTACATCTGGTTGACCAGCGACGTCGTGTCCACATACCAGGCCGTGCCCATGTGTCCGTCGACCAGGACGTAATCCGAATTGCCGTTCAGGTAGTACGGATAGTTCGCGGACGCCACGGAAGCGAAGGCCAGCAGCAGCAACGTAAAGAAAATCGTACAAAGTTTCTTCATGAAGATCACACCTTTCAAAGCGTACTCAAATCTTTTAACTACTGTAGATTATACGCTCGCACATGGACAAATTCTGTCGTCGTAAAAAAAGGGCTGTCGCATGAAGCGACGAGCCCTTTTAGTTTTTAGTTTGCAGTTTCTAGTTTGTAGAAAAGCAACCCCTCCGGCCTTTCAGGCCACCTCCATCTATGCTCTCCGTTTTGGCTGCCAGCCTGCACTTCCCTACGGTCAGTACCTGCTGGACCAAAAAGGGCCTATTAGGGGAGGCTTTCGGGCTGCGGACGGCGGACTGCGAACTGCGGCGCCCTTACAGCTGCTTTCTTCTGTCTACACTAAGCGATATGGTATTTCTTTTCCAAACGTTCGAGGAGGGCCATGTAGCCTTTGGCAAAGTCCTGGCCTTCTTCGGCTTCCATTTCATGGACGGTGGTGTCGATTTTGTTTTTGATGTCGTCCGAGAGGCCCCGGTCGGCCAGGGGATAGACGACGTTGTTTTCTTTTTCTACGTGCTGCTGCAGGCGGTTGGCGTAGGCCATGGCTTCCGTGAGGACCTGCAGTTTGTATTCTGTCTTCGGTTCTTCGGCGTAGAGCTTCAGGGCTTCGTCGAGGGCGCGGACGTGGGCGCGGATGAGGTCGTGTTCGACGAGCATGCCGTGCTTGATGATAATCGAAGCCACTTCTTCCAGGTGGTCGACCATTTCCGGAAAGAGGACGAGTTCTTCCCGGCGGTGATGGTGGCCGTCAGCGTAACGGCGGATGAAATCGAGGATTTCCGCAAATTCCTGCTGGTCGATTTCAGCGCCTTCCAAGATGGCGCAGCATGATTCTTTGATGACTTTCAGCATCCGTGAAATATTGGCATGTTGTTTGACCATGACTTCCGTGCAATACATAAGGGTCCCTCTCTTTCGTTTAGGCAGATTTCTTTACGATTTCATACTGGCCTTCAGCCGGGCTGGTGAAGGCGTAATCCGTAGCGGCCAGCAGGCCGTCGACTAAGGCTTGGCGCAGGGCATAGTAACAGTCGCCGTGGCCCTGCCAGAATTCGCTGTGCAGGTCCATGGTGCGGTCCCAGGCGATACGGTTGTCATCGCTTTCGCGGACGCGGTTGACCTGATCACAGGGCATGCCGTCCAGGAGCAGGTCGTCCAGGCGGTGGAAGGCTTCCGGTGCCGTAGCGGCGCTCAGGTGCTGGCTGGTACCGAAATCATAGGCCGCTTTTTTCAGCGCCGTCAGGCGGTCTTCCTGATTGCCGGCGACGTCGAGTACCAAGGCAGCATAGCGGCCTTCGGCGTCGTGGATGCGCGACTGGAGCCAGCCGTGGATGTTCGATTCGTCGATGACTTCATCCAGTTTGCGGCGGTCTTTGCTGCCGTATTTATCGGCCAGATCGCCATTGGACCAGCCCTGGCTGGATGCATAGCGGATGAGTTCGTCAATCAGGCTTTCCTGGAACTGGATTTTATTGTATAACCAAAAATGGATAGGTCCTAAAAATGCGCTCATAATGATATCCTCCCCTTACTGTTTGTTTGCTTCAATGGCAACGTTGACGGCTTTGGTAACAATTTCCGGGTCGAGGCCATGGACGAAGCAGGCGTTTGCCAGGCTTTCCTGCTGGGAAGACGGGCAGCCCAGGCAGTGCATGCCCTGACCGATGAGGGTATCGACGACTTCCGGGTGAAGGCGGATGATATCGCCCATGATCATGTCAGACGTAACTTTTTCATTAGCAGCAAATTTATTCAGAACGGATTTCAACATAGTAACTACCTCCTAAAGTATGTGGACAACTTTTATCTTATCTCTGAGTGAGCTTTCTCTCAACTTCTGAACGTAGTATACCATGGATAGTGGAGGGAATCTGTTGTTATTACAACATTTGAAAAAAATCGTTCGTCGTAGGTCGTTCATCTTTTGTCGAAAATCCACGCAAATACAGAATGAGGCTATCCACAGGATTCACGCGGGCCTCCGGCTATGGAGGCCCCTACAAAGTTTAAACCATCACGTCAAACGGCAAACGCCAAACGAACCACGAAAAAAGGGCTGCCGTGCAGGCGGCAGCCCTTTTTTCTTTATTCTTCCTCTTCCGGAAGTTCTGCGTTGTGGTATACGTCCTGGACGTCGTCGAGTTCGTCGAGAGCGTCTACGAAGCGTTCCATTTTTTCAGCGTCTTCACCGGTGAGTTTGATCGTGTTTTCCGGAACCATGGTGATCGATGCGTGTTCCGTTTCGATGTTGTTGTCAGCCAAAGCTTTTTCGACAGCATCGAAAGCTTCCGGCGTCGTGATGATTTCGTAGTCTTCATCGGAGACTTTTACGTCATCGGCACCGGCGTCGAGAGCGACTTCCATGATCTGGTCTTCATCAGCCTGGTCGCGGTTGACGACGAAAATGCCCGTGTTGTGGAACATCCAGCTGACACAGCCCGTAGCACCGAGGTTGCCGCCGGATTTGGAAAATTCGTGACGGACAGCAGCGGCTGCGCGGTTGCGGTTATCCGTGAGGACGTTGACCGTAACGGCAACGCCTGCCGGGCCATAGCCTTCGTATACGATTTCTTCATAGTTCTGGCCTTCCGTAGCGCCAGCACCTTTCTGGATAGCCCGTTTGATGTTATCTTTCGGGATATTGTTTTCCTTAGCTTTCTGAAGGGCCAGTTTCAGACGCATGTTGCCGACCGGGTCCGGGCCGCCCATGCGGACAGCAATCGTGATTTCACGGCCGATCTTGGTCGTAATCTTGCCGCGGATTGCGTCGTTTTTCCCTTTTTTACGTTTAATATTCGCCCATTTAGAATGTCCAGACATTCAAATGCCTCCCTTTATTTCCACCAATCTTCGCCGGCCAGGCGATCTAAGATGATAGCTGCTGCCGAACGGACAGATAAGTGATTATATTCCCCGGCGCCGTAAATCGGTTCCAGGATGAAATCAAATTTTTCCATCGTTTCTTTGGTCATGCCATAGCCCGTGCCAAAGAGCAGGAGGATCGGCGTATCGTCTTCTTCCCGCTTGTGCCGCAAATCCTTATAGGAAATGGTATTGGCATAGGTCCGCGCATCCGTCGTGACGACGTAAGGTTTCTTCCCTTCTGCGGTGGTGACTGCTTCGACAGCCGCTTCGATGGACGGGCGGATGTCGACGATATCGAAAGCCTGTGTGCGGTAGCCGTTATAATTACGGCCAACCGGGCTTTCCCAAAAATCCATGATTTTATGCACCATATCGAGCTGCCCCGGAATATGGTGGATGATGAAATATTTCTTGACGCCATACGTCTTGGCTGACCGCGAAATGTCGTGCAAATCGTAGTTCGTAATAGCCGTGGCAATGACGTTAAAGTTCTTATCATATATGGGATAATGAACCAATCCTACATACAAAGGGGAAGTCATCCTTTTTTCGCCCCTTTCAGTTTTGCCAGTATCTTTTGGTCAGCTGGCGACAAATCGCAGTGCTGCAAAAGATCTGGCCGTAATTCCAAGGTCCGCGCTAGCGACGCCTCCCGGCGCCAGGCATCGATTTTGGCGTGATCGCCGTTTCGCAGGACTTCCGGTACGGCCATGCCGCGAAAGACGGCAGGCTTAGTGTACTGCGGATATTCCAGGAGCGACGAATAGAAAGAATCGTCAGCGGCCCCGGCAGCTGCGCCGAGGACTCCGGGAATCATGCGGGCCACGGCATCGGTAACGGTCATAGCCGGCAGTTCACCGCCAGTAAGGACGTAATCGCCGACGGAAATAGTTTCATCGGCCAAATCCTGCTCAACGCGGTAATCGACGCCTTCATAATGGCCGCATAATAAAATAAGCTGGTCGTATGTCGCCAGCTCGCGTGCTTTGGCCTGCGTAAAGGTCTGCCCTGCGGGCCCCATGAAGATGATACGCCGCCGCGGCACCTGGCGCCGCACAGCTTCGACAGCGGCATAGAGGGGCGCTGTTTTCATGAGCATCCCACAGCCGCCGCCATAGATGGTATCATCGACCATGTGATGGCGGTCATACGTGAAATTACGTGGATTGGTCACATCCAGATCCAACAGACCGGCTGCCCGGGCCCGCCCGATGATGCTGTGCTGGAAAAAAGCTTCGATGAACTCCGGAAAGAGTGAGATAATGTCGATTCTCATTCGTCCACCCACTCCGGCGGATCGACGACGATCTTCTTGGCACTTTCGTCAATGGATTTAATGACATCGGGAATGGCGGCCAGGAGTGTTTCCTTGCCGTCATCGGCAGTGACGACGTAGACGTCGTTGCTGCCCGTGCGCAGTACGTCTGTAAGTTTTCCCAGTTCATGGCCCTGAAGGTCATATACGGCCGAGCCGAGGATGTCGTAAATATAGTGCTGGCCTTTTTTCAGGGGTACTAAATCTTCGCGCGGGACCTGCAGGTCTTTCTTGACCAAGAGTTCCGCTGCGTTGCGATCATCGACGCCGACAAATTTCATGAGGACGACCCGCTTATGAAGACGTGCAGATTCTACTTCATATTTTTTGCCGTTGATGTAGCCGTATTTCATTTTCAGGAATCGTTTCGGAAAATCCGTATCGGGATAAATACGAACATCACCCCGCACGCCGTGCGGGGCAACGATTTGACCGATTGTGAAAAGATCTAATTCAGCCATCGTATTCTATTGGCGGATAGAAACAATCTTGCCGTCTTCAAGCAAGATTTCTGTTCCCATCAATTTTTCTAAATCATCGCCGACCTTGACAACGACAGTCTGTTCGAGCGTGCCTTGTCTGATTTCGGAACCGATTGTCAACTGTTCAGCTTCTTCTCTGTCGTGCTGTGCCTTTGCTTTTGCTGCAGCGAGACGCTGTTTCTGTTCTTCTACTTTAGCACGCAAGGAAATCAACCCCTGGGCATCGATTTTAGCCTGTTCGGTCATCATGCGTTTAGCCTGGAATTCCAGGTTCTGCATTTCCCGATCGATGTCACTCAGGGCCTGGTCAGCACCTTTGAGGATACGATCCTTGAGGGCCTGCGTCACCTTTGCTTTGACAGCGACAGGAACGCGCAATGTAATCTGATCCATGGTTCCTCCTATACGATATCCACTGATACTTTCTTGTTAGCCTTCACTGCCGCAGCCTTGACAACAAGGCGCAATGCTTTCGCAATTTTACCCTGTTTGCCAATGACTTTACCCATATCTTCGGGTGCGACATGAAGCTGATAGACTTCGAGGCCTTTTTTTTGAATCTTGGTAACTGTAACCGCATCCGGGTTCTTGACGAGGGACCGGGCGATACATGCAATCAATTCTTCCATAGTATCCAGCCTCACTTACTTTTTGGATGCTTCAAACTGAGCCATGATGCCAGCTTTTTTGAAGATAGAACGGATCGTATCTGTAGGCTGTGCGCCTTTGCCGAGCCATGCTACAGCTGCTTCAGCATCGACAGTCAGACGAGAGTCCATGTCTTTGGACGGATCGTACATGCCCAACGTAGCGACCGGACGACCGTTGTTACGAGCATCGCGGGAATCAGCAACGACGACACGGTAGATCGGTTTCTTTTTAGCACCTAAACGAGCCAAACGAATTTTAATCATTGAAAATCACCTCCTTGATATAGTATCTTATTTCCACAAAAAAGGGAAATCCATTTAAAAAGGCAGACGCGGCATGAAACCCCGTCGTTTATTCTTCTGTGCTTTCTTGGCCTGCTTCATCATCTTCTGCATTTCTGCGAACTGCTTGATGAGGCGGTTGACATCCTGTACGCGGGTGCCGCTGCCTTTGGCGATGCGGCGCTTGCGGCTGTCCTTGATGAGCATCTTCGGATTGGCACTCGACCGTTCCTGGGCCGTCATGGATGTGATGATGGCTTCGATCCGTTTAAATTCTTTGCCGTCCATGTCGACTTTGTCGAGTTCTTTCTTGTATTTCCCAATGCCCGGAATGAGGCTCAGGAGACTGCCCATATTGCCCATCTTCTTGATCATATGGAGCTGGGACAGGAAGTCATCGAAGGTGAAGGTACCACTTTTCATGGTCTTCTTCATGTTTTCCATCGACTCTTCATCGAAGGCTGCCTGGGCCTTTTCGATGATCGTTTCGACGTCGCCTAAATCGAGGATACGCGACGCGTAGCGGTTCGGATGGAATTCTTCCAGACCGTCGAGCTTTTCGCTGACGCCGATGAACTTGATCGGTTTGCCCGTAACGGCCTTGATGGACAAGGCAGCACCGCCGCGGGCATCGCCATCGAGCTTGGTCATGATGATACCGTCGATGCCGAGAGCTTTATCGAAGGCCGATGCAGCCGTAACGGCATCCTGACCGGTCATGGCGTCGACGACGAGCAGGATTTCATGGGGATGGACTTCATTCTTGATGTTGATGAGTTCATCCATGAGTGTTTCATTGATATGTAAACGGCCGGCCGTATCGATGATGACGACATCGCGTAAATGGCTGGTCGCATAGGGTATCGCATGTTGGGCGATGGTTACAGGGTCCTTGCTGCCCTCTTCAGTGTAGACGGGCATGTCTAATTCCTGACCGAGGACCTGCAGCTGCGTGATAGCGGCCGGACGGTAGACGTCGGCTGCCACCATGAGCGGGCTCTTGCCCTGGGACTTCAGCTTCTTAGCCAGTTTGGCAGCTGTCGTCGTCTTGCCGGCGCCCTGGAGGCCGACGAGCATGATGATGGTCGGTGGCTTGGGGGCGATGGTGATCCGGCTCTGTGTCCCGCCGAGGAGTTCCGTCAGTTCATCGCGGACAATCTTGATGACCGTCTGTGACGCGTTGAGGCTGCCGAAGACTTCTTCGCCGACGGCCTTTTCTTTTACTTTCTTGATGAAATCTTTGGTGACGGCAAAGTTGACGTCCGCTTCCAGAAGGGCGCGGCGCATCTCTTTCAGCGCTTCGCTGACATCCTCTTCAGAAAGCTTCCCTTTGCCGCGGAGTTTTTTAAATGCCGCCTGGAATCGTTCGGACAGACTTTCAAATGGCATAAGGGGCCTCCTTCTATAACTCTATTTCATGCAAAAGCTGTTTCGCTCTTTCAAGGGTCTGCGGTTCTTCCCGGTCGAGAAGCCGCTCTACTTCATCGATCTTATCCCGGACCGCATCGTAGCGGGCCAGCAGATGAAGGCGCTGTTCGTAATTTTCCAGCGAGTGGGACGCGCGCTTGAGCATGTCATAGGCACCTTGACGGGAAATGTGCAGTTCTTCACCGATTTCGCTAAGGGACAAGTCCATATCGAAATACATTTCCATGCAGCGCCGTTGTTTTTCCGTAAGCAAAGGCCCGTACAAATCGAGGAGCCGTCCCTTGCGGACTACATCTTCAAGCATGGCTTCACCGCCTTTCAAACAGCGTACTTTGGTATTATAACGGAAAGCGCCCCATCTGTCAAGTATTTTTACTTGTCAGTCTTGTCCGATAACAGATAGCTCACAGCTGCTGGCGGGCGCCCCACGTGGGCGCCCCTACATTTTTGCAGTCTTTCCCGGACACAGGGGCATGTAGGGGCTTGCACGTGGCAAGCCCGCCTCTACGGATGTGGCAACAGTGCTCTCTACTTGATGATGGAGACCCGGACGTCGTAGAAGGTGCTGCCGGCACCTTCATCGGTCAGGCGCTGGGACGTGAGGACGTTGACCGAAGCCCCCTGCCCTTTGACCCGTTCGCGCCACCAGACGCCTTCGCTGACGACCTGGCCTGGTACGGTCCGGTCGGAAATGACGACGGTGAAATCGGCCTGGCCCCGTTCATTGGCCAAGGTCACGGTCTGCCCTTCTGTCAGTCCATAGCGGGCTGCATCATCGGGATGGACGAAGAGGTCCATGATGTGGCCGGCCGTCAGCTCGTCCCGTTCATTGAAGGACGAATCGAGGATGCGCATATCCGGGCCGTTGACGAAAGCCAGGGTGCCGTCATCTTCAGCCAAAGGCATATAGTCGGGCAAAGGCTGGGCCAGGGCTTCGTTGCGGATTTCGATTTTCCCTGATGGCGTTCCAAAGCGGGTCTGATAATCGTCCGGCAAGGGCAGCGGCGTCGGCAGGCCCTGAAGCAGTCGCTGCCGGTCTACAGGCAGGGGCCATTTTGTCGTCGATGCAGCCAAGGCTTCGACGAGTTCCCGTTCCGAGCAATTATAGAACTCATCGTCGATTCCCAGGACATGGGCCAGGTCACAGGCGATGCGCCAGTTGGAGCGGCTCTGGCCGACTGGCGGAATGGCCGCATAGCCGCACTGGATCGTATAGTTACCATAAGAATAATAAGCATCGTCGTGCTCCAGGGACGTCGTCGCCGGCAGGACGAGGTCAGCATAGCGGGCCGTATCGGTCATGAAGCGTTCATGGACGACGGTGAATAAATCGTCCCGGCAAAGTCCTTTCAGGACCTGGTTCTGGTCCGGCGCCGTGCAGGCCGGGTTCGACGAATAGACGAAGAGACTGCGGATGCTATCATCTTCCGTCAAGGCCTGGCCGAGGCAGCACATGTTGACGATGCGCTTGCCTGGCTTTTTCCAATCGGAATGGGTGACGATTTCTTTATCATAGGCTTTCGACGCCGATGCCGACGTCAACAGGCCGGCCCCTTTCTTGCCCCAGGCGCCGACGACGGCAGGCAGACAGGTGATGAGGCGTGTCGTCATGGCGCCGTTGCGATAGCGCGACTGGCCGCTGCCGAGGCGGATGAAAGGCGCCCGGGCCTGTCCGTAGGCCTGGGCCAAGGCGACGACAGTCGCAACCGGTACGCCGGTGATAGCCTGCACGGCTTCCGGCGTATACTTGGGGAGGACCTGAACTTTCAGTTCGTCCCAGCCGAGGACGTTTGCCGCCAGAAAGGCTTCATCGGCCAGTCCATCGCGGTCGAGGACATGCATCATGCCCAGGACCAGGGCTCCATCGGTCCCCGGGCGGACGGCGACGAAATGGTCGGCTAAATCAGCCGTCTTATGGCGGTACGTATCAATACACCAGACGACGGCCCCTTTGCGCCGGGCCGCTTCGACATCGTGGCGGAAATGGATATTCGTCGCCACCATGTGGAGACTCCAGAGGAAGATGCAGTCGCTGTCCTGAGCTTCCTGCGGTGCCGTCGGCATGGTGCTGCCCATGACATCCTTGAATCCCTGCCCTTTGGCCGGAGCGCAGATGGTCCGATCCAGTTCCGAAGCGCCCAGACGGTAAAACAGTCCGTGCAGAGCATCATGCTGGACAATGCCCATGGTGCCGGCATAGGAATAAGGCAGGATGGCTTCGGCACCGCAATCGGCAATGATCGCCTTCCACTTTTCAGCAATCTCCGCCAGGGCCTGGCCCCAGGAAATAGGTGCAAACTGGCCGCTTCCCTTGGGCCCGGTCCGCTTCAAAGGCATCGTCAGGCGGCGCGGCGAATGGACGGTCCGTTCATAATGGGCCATCTTCGGGCACAACGTCCTGCGCGTAAAAGGATGGGCCCCATCGCCGGCGACGGACACGACGCGGCCGTCGTCGACAGAAACGACAAGCCCGCAGGCATCGGGGCAGTCATATGGACAGACAGATGTATAGGTTTTCATGATATCACCTCTTGTTTCGTGGTTCGTGGCTCGTGGTTCGTAGGGGCCGTCCCAAAGGGCGGCCCGCCTGGAATTGGTGAAAAAAGGAGCCGTCGCATCGCGACAGCTCCTTTTAAGCAGTTAGCAGTTAGGGGTTAGCAGTTAGCAAATGATTTTAAATTTAAAAGCCATTACATCAAACTTCAAACATCAAACCCCAAACATTGAATATAAAAGAAAACGACCTTTCCCGACAGAAAGGGGGATATGCTTAATGATGGAACAGGCGCAGGCCGGTCATGGCCATGGCGATGTTGTATTTATCGCACGTTTCGATGACATTGTCATCGCGGATGGAGCCGCCGGCCTGGGCGATGTAGTCGACACCGCTGCGATGAGCCCGTTCGATGTTGTCACCAAAGGGGAAGAAAGCATCACTGCCCAAGGCGACGCCGTGGAGCTGGGCAATCCAGGCTTTCTTTTCTTCCCGTGTGAGCGGTTCCGGTTTTTCCGTGAACAGATCCTGCCAGATGCCGTCGGCCAGGACGTCTTCGTAATCATCGGAGATGTAGACGTCGATAGCGTTGTCGCGGTTCGGGCGGCGGACATCGTCGCGGAAAGGCAGATTCAGGACTTTCGGATTCTGGCGGAGCCACCAGATATCGGCTTTGTTACCAGCCAGGCGCGTGCAGTGGACGCGGGACTGCTGACCGGCGCCGACGCCGATGGTCATGCCGTCTTTGACGTAGCAGACCGAGTTGGACTGAGTGTATTTCAGGGTGATGAGGGCGATCATCAAATCGCGCTGGGCATCGGCGGGGATATCCTTGTTTTTCGTCGGGATATTCTTAAAGAGGTCCGTCGTGATTTTGGCTTCGTTGCGTTCCTGTTCAAAAGTGACGCCGTAGACTTCCTTCGATTCGATTAAGCGCGGCTTGTAGTCCGGGTTAATCTGGAGAACGCAGTAGTTCCCCTTCTTCTTGGTCTTCAAAATGGCCAGGGCTTCGTCGCTGTAGCCCGGAGCGATGACACCGTCCGAAACTTCCCGTTTGAGGAGCGTTGCCGTTTCAACGTCGCAGACGTCGGACAAGGCGACGAAATCACCATAAGAGCTCATGCGGTCAGCACCGCGGGCACAGGCATAAGCCGAAGCCAGGGGAGACAATTTCAGATCGTCGACCCAGTATATTTTTTTCAGGGTATCACTCATTTCCGTGGCGACGGCGGCCCCAGCCGGGCTGACGTGCTTGAAGGAAGCCGCAGCCGGAAGGCCCGTTGCTTCTTTCAATTCTTTGACCAGCTGATAGCTGTTGAAGGCGTCGAGCAAATTAATATAACCGGGGCGGCCGTTGAGGACCGTAAAGGGCAGGTCGCTGCCGTCTTTCATATAAACCCGGGCCGACGACTGATTGGGGTTGCAGCCGTATTTTAATTGCAGTTCTTTCATGGTGATTCCTCCTGAATAGTTAAGCAAAAATAAAAAAATACCGACACTTCTGGAACGTTTCGCCCAGACGGTCGGCTCGTATGAATCATGCTCCCCGTGGTAACTCCACTTCCGTCAGTCACATGTTTCAGATTTATTATACCGTCCGCAGCCGGGAGATGTCAAGCAAAAAGCCCCTCCCTGGATAGGCATAACTTCCACGGGAGGGGCTTTGTTTTATAAGTGATACGGCTCGTGCCGGTCGATCTTGATGGCCCGGTAGATTTGTTCCAATAAGAGGAGGCGTATCATCTGATGGGTCAAGGTAATACGGCCAAAGGAAATGCAGTTGTCGGCTTTGCGGCGGACGAGGTCGCTCAGGCCGAAGGGGCCGCCGATGATGAAGGAGATTTCACTGCAGCCGTACAGGGCCAGTTTGGCAAAGGACGCTGCCAGATCTTCAGAGGATACGAGTTTCCCCTGTACATCCAGGGCGAAGAGGTGCGAGCCCTGGCGGACGTGGCGCAGCATCTTCTCCCCTTCTTTGTCGAGGACCTGGGCCTTCTGGGCCGGCGACGGATTCTCAGGCATCTTCTCTTCAGGAAGGACGGTCACTTCGACCTGGCCATACGGGCGCAGGCGCTTCAAAAACTCGTCGATGCCGGCGGTGAGGTATTTCTCTTTGATCTTGCCGATGGTAATGACGTGATACTTCATCAGTTGGTCCCATCCCCCGGGTCTGACGAATCATTCTGCGGACTTTCCTGGAGGACGACGGTGACTTCGTGGTCCGAACCGTTGCGCGTATAATCCAGGCTGACAGAATCGCCGACATTGTGCTTGTCCATGACGCTCTGGAGGGCGCTGAAGTCTTTGACATCGGTGCCATCGAGTTTCAAGATGACGTCGCCGTGTCTGAGTCCAGCCTGATCCAGCGGTCCGCCGGCAGCGACTTTATAGACGTAAATGCCAGGTACATTCAATCTCATGCCGAAGCGGGCAGCCATCTGCTGGTCCAGGCCGTATAAGCCGAGGTACGGGCGGACGACCTTGCCGTTCTGGATGAGGTCCTGCAGGATCGGGCGGGCTGCGTTGATAGGAATGGCGAAGCCCAGGCCTTCGACGCCTTCTTTAGAAATCTTGGCGCTGTTGATGCCGATGACCTTGCCGTCAGCATCGACGAGAGCGCCGCCGGAATTGCCCGGGTTGATGGCAGCGTCAGTCTGGATGAGCTTCATGCTCTGCCCTTCGGCACCGATAGTCCGGTTCAAAGAGCTGATGACGCCGACCGTGACGGTCCCCTGAAATTCCAGGCCCAGCGGGTTGCCGATGGCAATGGCCGGTTCGCCGACCTGCAGGGAATCGCTGTCGCCAAATTCAGCGACGGGCAGGTTGTCCATCTTGATCTTGACGACGGCTAAGTCCGTCTTTTCATCGCGGCCGACGACGGTCCCTTCCGTACTCTGTCCATCGGCCAGGGAGACGATGACCGTCTTGGCCGTGCCGACGACGTGGTTATTGGTTACGATATAGCCGGCCTTGTCGAAGATGACGCCGGAACCGACGCCTTCACCGACCAGGACTTTCCGGTTGAACATATCGCGGTTATAGACTTTAGTCGTAATGCCGACGACGGCCGGGCTGACCTTCTTGGCAGCCTGGACGACAGCCGTATTTCGGGCATCCGAGATGGAATCCGATTTCGACGGTTCCTGGAGCTGGTTCACGGTTCCGTTATAAGTGCCGCTCGGCGTAAAAAAGGCATCGTGGATCTTGAAGCCGCCGAAGACGCCGACAGCGATGAGGACGACGGCAGCAGCTGCCGTGATGATATGTTTGCGTTGCATCATAGTTCATGACTCCCTTCCTGGAAGCGGACACTGCCCTTCTGGCAGGCCAGCCGTAATAAGATATCCTGGCCGATGACCCGGCCGGCCTGGGATAAGACTGTACGCATCGTGTGCAGCGCCAGGGACGGCGTATTGTTCTTTTCGCTGCGGTGGGCCAGGAGGACCCGCATGACGCCTTTCGTCGGCAACCCGGCCAGAAAAGCGGCTGCCGTCTTGTTGGACAGATGCCCCCAGCGGCCAAGGATGCGCTGCTGGAGCGGATACGGATACGGACCGTTGCGGACCATCTGCTCATCGTGATTGGCTTCTAAGATGAGGATATCCGCATAAGCCGCAGCGGCTGCGACGTCAGGGCTGACACAGCCTAAGTCCGTCGCCAAGGTAATCTTCGAATCGCCGTGGCAGAGGGTATAGCCGACGGGCCGGGCCGCATCGTGGGAGATGGCAAAGGGGATGACCTGGATGTCTTTCAGGCCTACGCGCCGCGTCAGCCGGACGAAACGGTCCTGGAAGCCTTCTACTTTCCGGCCCATGGCCTGCCAGGTCTCGGCCGTCGTATAGACGGGCATGGCCGTCCGCTTGAGAAGCGTCGCCAAGCCGTTGACGTGGTCTGAATGTTCATGGGTGATGAAGACCGCGTCGAGGTCGCTCAAGGTGCAGTCATAGCGCTTCAATCCCTGTTCGATACGGCGGCAGCTGATGCCGGCGTCGATGAGGATATTCGTCTTCCCACAACGGATATAGGCCGCATTGCCCTTGCTGCCGCTGGCCAGCATACTGACCAGGCAGTCGCCTGACCGGGCTTCGCCGCCGAGATTGGGAATCGCATCAGCCGCTGCTGGCGGTGCCGCAACAGATACCTTGCATCCGGCCTGCTGACGGGCTGCCTGAATCGACAGGGCCATTGCCTGGAGCTGCCTTTCACTTTCCGTCATGGTCTCCCCTCCTTCTGTTGAAAAAAAAACCATCGTTCCGGAATAATCCAAACGATGGTCTGTGTGGTGGGCCTAGGTGGACTCGAACCACCGACCTCACGCTTATCAGGCGTGCGCTCTAACCAGCTGAGCTATAGGCCCATGTCATGGGACTTGCTTAGTATAACATATCGCAGAAAATTGTCAAGTGAAAAATTGGTGGGCCTAGGTGGACTTGAACCACCGACCTCACGCTTATCAGGCGTGCGCTCTAACCAGCTGAGCTATAGGCCCATTTCCTAACGACTCGTTTAGTATACCACAGATACAGGACGTGTCAAGGAAATTCTTCCAATTTCTTACACTTTTTTATTGATACTGTTCCATCAATTTCTTAAAGGCGGCAAAAGACCGTTTGATCATATCCGGATCGACGCAATACGATACGCGGACGTAGCCAGGGCAGCCAAAGCTGTCGGCCGGGACGATGAGCAGGTTCAGTTTCTTGGCCTTATCGGAGAAAGCCTTGGCATCGGCTTCGGGCGATTTGACGAAGAGGTAGAAAGCACCGCTCGGATAGACGCAGTCGTAGCCCATTTCTTTTAATCCATTATATAAGAGCTTGCGGTTTTCGTCGTAAATATTCATATCGCTGGTCTGGCCCAGGCATTTGAGGACGACGTCCTGGAAGAGATGAGGTGCGCAGACGAAGCCCATGGAACGGCCGGCCCCGCAGACAGCCGTATAGACTTCCTTGGCATCGGCAGCGCAGTCCGGGACCAGGACGTAGCCGATACGTTCGCCAGGCAGGCTCAGGGATTTACTGTAGGAATAGCAGATAATCGTATCTTTATAGAATTTCGGGACATAGAGAATGGGAAGGCCATCGTAAATGATTTCCCGGTACGGTTCATCTGAGATGATATAGATGGCATGACCGATTTCCTGGGATTTCCGCATCAGCAAAGCGGCCAGTTTTTCATAAGTATCGGCGGAATAGACGACGCCAGACGGGTTGTTCGGCGAATTGATGATGACTGCCCGCGTATGAGGCGTAATGGCCTTTTCCAAGGCATCCAGGGAAATCTGGAAGTGTTCCGTATCCGGCGGCAGGACGACGGATTTGGCATTGGCATTCTGGACGAAGACCGTATATTCCGGGAAGAACGGTGCAATGAGGATGATTTCGTCATCCGGGCTTTCGACGAGGGCTTTGAGGCTGATCGTCAAAGAGGCCGCAGCCCCGCAGGTCATATAGAAATTATCGGCCCGTACCTGGGCGTCATAAGTCTGGTTCATGAAGTCAGCCAGGCCCTGGCGGACAGCCGTATCGCCAGCAGCGGCCGTATAACCGTGGATGGCTGCCGATTCCCGCGTTTCCATGATATCTTCAATGGCTTCTTTGACGCAGGCTGGAGCCGGGACGGTCGGATTGCCGATACTGAAATCAAAGACATTTTCCTTGCCGACGACAGCCGCCTGCTGCTGGCCATAAGCGAAAAGGTCGCGGATGACCGAAGCCTGTGACCCCAGGGCGTACATTTCTTTTGATGCCATAATAACCACTCCTTCTAATATATATTGATTAGTTTGTTATTATTATAACACCAACAGGAAAAGGAAAATAGTCTATGTTATAATAGAAACGATTCATATTTCTTGAAAGGAGGATTTGTATGAAGAAACTAAGTCCTTATGTATACCTATTCGCTACGGGCCATTTTTCCGTAGACTGGGCGCAAGGCGCCATCCCGGCCCTCCTGCCCTATTTCATCTCGTCGTGTAACCTGAGTTATCAAGACGCGGCGACGCTCATCTTTGCCAATATGCTCTTATCGTCCGTATCCCAGCCGATTTTCGGCTATTACTCCGATAAGGTGTCCAAGCCCTGGTTCGCACCGCTCGGCCCCGTCCTCTGCGGCCTCTGCCTGACCCTGCTGGCCTTTACTCAGAATTATTGGTTCATCTTCCTCTGTTCCATGTTCAGCGGCTTCGGTTCTTCCATCTATCACCCCGAAGCGGCCCGTATGGTCAACAACATCGCCGGCGACCGCAAGGGACAGGCCCTGGGGACTTTCTCCGTCGGCGGCAATGCCGGCTTCGCCATCGGCCCCATGGTAGCCGGCGCCTGTGCCTATGCCTTCGACATCCACGGTCTGGTCATCTTCGGCATCGTCAATGCAATCATCGCCTTCATCCTCTATCACCAGATGCCGCACATCTTAGCCTTGGTCAACGATGCCAACCTGGCCGAAAAACAGGCTCATCCCAGCGAAGTCCTGACCAACGACTGGAGCGCGTTTGGACGCTTATCCGTCGTCATCTTCGTCCGTTCCGTCGGCTTTACGGTCTGTAACACCTTCATTCCCCTCTACTGGATCCACGTCCTGCATACCTCGCCGTCCACAGGCAGTCTGGCCTTGTCCATCCTCTTTTCCATGGGCGTCGTCATCACCTTCCTCGGCGGGGTCCTAGCCGACCGCTTCGGCTTTCTCCGCGTCCTTCGCGGCTCCATGCTGATCATGATTCCTTCCATGTTCTTCCTGGTAAACAGTACGAACCTCATCGCAGCGACGCTGCTGCTCATCCCCGTCGCCTTTTCGCTGTTCGCCGCTTACAGTCCCATCGTCGTCCTGGGACAGACATACCTCGGCAAAAACGTCGGCTTCGCTTCTGGCGTCACCCTGGGTCTGACGACGACGATTGGCGGCCTCATTTCGCCAATCGTCGGCTGGGGCGCTGACCAGTGGGGCATCCCTACGGCCCTGCAGTGCCTCTGGATCTGCGCTATCATAGGCGCCATCTTCGCCTTCCTCATCCCCGTACCGAAAGCATGGAGAAAGTAGGCGCCTGCGGCGCCGTGAGCCGTTTGGCGTGGTTCGTGGGTCGTTGTGAAACGGGCTCGCTAACGCATCGCCTTCGGGCCTCGTCGCCGTGCGACATCGGTAAGAACCCCTCAGTCAGCTGTGCTGACAGCTCCCCTTCTCAGGGGAGCCTCTTCGGCAAACGAACCACGCCAAACGACCCATAAAAAAAGCCTGCCGCTTTTGCGACAGGTTTTTTTCTACATATCTTACTGTGCTTTTGCGACTTCTACGAGTTTTGCGAAAGCAGCTGCGTCGTTGACGGCGAGGTCAGCGAGCATTTTGCGGTTTACGATGACACCAGCTTTGGTGAGGCCGCAGATGAAGCGGCTGTAGCTGAGGCCGTTAGCGCGGGTTGCAGCGTTGATACGGGCAATCCACAATTTACGGAATTCGCGTTTCTTGGCGCGGCGGTCACGACGAGCGTAGTAGAGCGCTTTCATGACGCTTTCGTTAGCTTTTTTGAAGAGACGGCTGCGGGTACCGCGGTAGCCTTTAGCCATTTTTAAGATTTTTTTATGACGAGCGTGTGCTGTAACGCCAACTTTGATTCTTGCCATTAGTCTATTCCTCCGAATCTATATCAAAAAAAGTATTTTCCCTATTAGATGAACGGGCACATCTTGCGGACGGCTTCGGTCATGGTCTTGGAAACGAGCGTAGCTTTTCTCAGGTTACGTTTACGTTTCGGGCTCTTGCTTTCCAGGATGTGGCTCTTATACGGTTTCATGCGTTTGATTTTACCTGTACCAGTTGTGTTAAAGCGTTTTGCCGCAGCACGGCGAGTTTTCAATTTCGGCATAATAATTGTCCTCCTGTTACTTCTTGTTGACAGCGATGACCATGGTCATGTTTCTGCCTTCGATTTTAGGTTCTTTTTCTACATGGGCGGTGTCTTTCAATTCATCAGCGAATCGAACCAGCAAATCACGGCCCAGTTCCGGATGGCTCATTTCGCGGCCGCGGAACATGATCGTAACTTTGACTTTGCTGCCTTCACCCAGGAAACGCTGCGCAGCTTTCATCTTAACGTAGAAGTCATGGTCTTCGATATTGGGACGAAGCTTTACTTCTTTCAATGTCAAGACTTTCTGTTTTTTCTTGGCTTCCTTTTCACGCTTCTGCTGTTCATAACGGTATTTCCCGTAGTTCATGATGCGGCAGACAGGCGGTTTGCCATTCGGTGCGACTTCTACCAGGTCCAAATGCCGTTCTTCCGCAATCTGGCGGGCCGAACGGAGAGACATGACACCGAGCTGTTCGTTAGAATCACTGACCACGCGTACTTCACGGGCTCTGATTTGATCGTTGATACGTAATTCCTTACTAATCGTCTTTCACCTCCGAAATAAAAAAAGAACGGATAGCATGACTATCCGCTCTACGTTTCCGTCATAGACCCTAGTGACACGACCGTCTTGTAAGGTGAGAAGCGGATAGCTTCTGCTTTATTTTCAACAGTACATATTATATCAGCCATGGCAGGCCTTGTCAAGGTTATTTAATCTTGACGAAACGATAATCCTGTTCAGCACGGGGATATTTTTCTTTATCGACTTCGCTCATGAAATCCTTCAACGGGCGGGCATAGGTCTTCATCGTATCGTGCAAGGCCTTGTAAATGACAAATTTTTCACCGGTTTCCGTATGTTCGGCAATGGTGATGATTTCATAAGTATTTTTTTTGAAATGGCGCCAAATTTCATGGGCTTTTGGTAATTCTCTCATCGATAACCCTCCTAATAATCTACATTACTAACCTGGTGTAATTATACCATAGTTTCCCTTTATTTCAATGGCTTCATGATAGGAGCCACCGGCCTTTCCTTCCGCAGATGGGCTAACGCATCCTGGACAGCCGGTACATCGATGCAATCGCTTTCTTTATCAGCGACGTCGATGCCCAGGCGCTGCTTGGCTTCTTTTTTGATGGCCTTGTAGAGTCCTTTGGGGAAATCGGGCAGGTTCGTCGTTACGCCGCGGGGAAAGACAGCTTCCTTTTCCAGCGTATAGCCTTCCGGATAGCGGCGGGAACAGCGAGGATGGTACATGTCGACATACAGGCGGTCGACGAACTTGCCGCTGACGTTGGTCAGTTCAAAGACATCGATGCCGTCGACGCTGCCGGCTTTGTGGAAAAAGACCATCGATCCGGTCCGGCGCAGGCGCAGGCGCGATAAGTAGACAAATTCTCCACTCGGTCCATTGACGGGAATTGGATTGGTCCTATCGTGGCCAAAACGACCATATGAACCTGGAATGATGTCGCAATCTTCGCCATGCGTCACCTTGTCGGCCAGTTTGCCTGACAGGGCCTGATTCTGTAATTCCGGCGAATTGAAAATCTGCAAGGCCTTGTCATAGATTTCCTCGCTCTTCGTTCTCTGGTGTTCTTTAAAAAAGGCATCAAAAAATCCCATGATACTCCTCCCACTATATAAAACATTTATATAATAATTTCACTTACTGATGACAGCCGTAACGACGTCACGGCATCAAAGGATATTGTATCCATTATAAGGCATTTCCCGCCCTGTCGCTAGTGCCTGTCAGTCACCATTTTTCTATTTTTAAGTTTATACTTTATTTTAACGTAAAATTTAATATTTTTCTGTTTTGAATAAATATCTATTTTATTCACTTTTACACTTCTTGTCCTTTGCTTTTGTTTATTCTATTTAAAAGGATTTTTCGGCCATTTTCCTGTTTTTATACTGTTCAAACGCCTATATTTGCATTGTGGTAATACAGGTGTCAAGTCGTTGCATTTTCTGGCTATTGATTTTATTTACGCATATGATATTATATTTATAGATAAAGAGTTCCGCTTTCCGGATTCAATATCTGATACATAATTAAAATTATTAAGTTTTGCAATATATTAAAGAAGAAAAGAGGTAAGAACTATGAATTTAAGTGCAGACGCAAAAATCATCATCTCCATGGGCGCTTTACTTTCGTACAGTTTCATCGCTCATCTTCTTTAAAAGGAATAGGAAAAGGGCTTGCCGCGTCGCGGCAAGCCCTTTTTTAGTGGTTAGGGGCTAGTGGCTAGGGGTTCGTAGGGGCCGTCCCAAAGGGCGGCCCTACGAGCGGCTAGCTGCTGACTGCTAGCCGCCAACCATACGTATACCAAATTATTCGTTCTCTTTATTCTTTTCTCATCTGACCCTTTCTTTATCATGATTATCTAGCATAGGGAAAATTCATTTTCCTCTTGCATTTCCTTGTGAAAAAATGTACTATATAGGCATGGAGATTGTGAAATTTAGAACTCAAGTTCTTCATTTCAGCGTAACCCCCAAGGAGCTGCGTAAGCGGCGGCTCCGTCAACTAAGTCTTATATACTATATTATTCTATACTTTGTTTCACATCACGAAAGGATGGTTTTTCTAATGAGAGATGCTGTTATCGTAAGTGCTTGCCGTACGGCCATCGGCAGTTTCAATGGCCAGTTCGCAGACGTCACCGCGGTAGACCTCGGTGTAGCTGCTGTTACTGAAGCAATCAAACGCGCAGGTATTCCTGTCGACCAGATCGACGAAGTCATCATGGGCCACGTACTCCAGGCTGGCTGCGGTGAAAACACGGCCCGTCAGGTAGCCCTTCATTCGGGTATTCCTCAGGAAGTTCCTGCTTTCACATTAAATAAACTCTGCGGTTCCGGTATGCGTGCCATTTCCCTCGCTTCCCAGCAGATCAAACTCGGCGATGCCGACATCATCGTAGCTGGTGGTATGGAATCCATGTCCAACGCCCCCTACTCCATCGCTAAAGGCCGCCGCGGCTACCGTATGGGCAACGGTGTCCTCGAAGACTTGCTCATGCGCGATGGCCTGTTCTGCACGGAAAACAACTACCATATGGGCGTAACGGCTGAAAACGTCGCTGCTCGCTTCAATGTAACCCGTGAAGATCAGGATAAACTGGCTTGCCGTTCCGAACAGTTGGCTTACAAAGCTCAGCAGGAAGGCAAATTCGACAGCCAGATCGTCCCGGTAACGGTTCATAAGAGAAAAGGCGATGTCATCGTCGATAAAGACGAATTCATCCGTCCGAACTGCACGATGGAAACACTGGCTAAACTCCGTCCGGCCTTCATCAAAAACGGCACTGTTACCGCTGGTAACGCTTCCGGCATCAACGACGGCGCAGCTGCTGTTGTCGTAATGTCCGCTGACAAAGCCAAAGAACTCGGCATCAAACCGCTGGCTCGCATCATCGACTGGGCTTCGGCTGGTGTTGAACCGGCTATCATGGGTACTGGCCCTGTTCCGGCAGTCCGCAAAGTCATGAAAAAGACCGGCATGAACGTCGACCAGATGGACCTCATCGAATTGAACGAAGCTTTCGCAGCTCAGTCCGTATACTGCGTCCGCGAACTCGGCCTCAACATGGACAAAGTCAACATCCACGGCGGCGCTATCGCCCTCGGCCATCCGATTGGCTGCTCCGGTGCTCGTATCGTCGTCACCTTGCTCTACGCATTGGCTGAACCGGAAATCAACGGTAAATATGGTCTGGCTTCCCTCTGCATCGGCGGCGGCCAGGGCACGGCTATCATCGTAGAACGTCTGTAATTCAAAAATTCCCTATTCCCTAGCCATAAGTAAGGGAGATGTATGGAGTACGTAATTTTTTGAACGTGCTCTGTACATTTCCTAAAAAAAGGTGTATGATAGCAATATCAAAGTATCATTTTTATTATGATACTTTCGCACGGCGTATTTTCTCATACTGATTCGCCGGCACCTATTTCATACGTAAAAATTATCCAAGGAGTGATTCCAATGAAAGAAGTAGTTATCGTAAGCGCTTGCCGTACAGCAATTGGTAAATTCGGTGGCGGTTTCAAAAACACACCGGCTGTAGAACTCGGCGCTGTTGTTATTAAAGAAGCTCTCAAACGTGCTGGCATCGAAGGTAAAGACGTCGATGAAGTCGTAATGGGCAACGTCCTTCAGGCTGCTCAGGGCCAGAACCCGGCTCGTCAGGCTATGATCAAAGCTGGCATGCCTATCGAAGTACCGGCTCTTACGGTCAACAAAGTCTGCGGTTCCGGTCTCCGCTGCGTATCCTTGGCAGCTCAGATGATCAAAGCCGGCGACGCTGACGTCATCGTAGCAGGCGGCATGGAAAACATGTCCATGGCTCCTTTCGCTGTTCCTAAAGCTCGTTATGGCTATCGCATGGGCAACGGTGTCCTCGTCGATACCATGATCAAAGATGGCCTCTGGGATGCATTCAATGACTATCATATGGGCATCACGGCTGAAAACGTTGCTGAACGCTTCGGCATCACTCGTGAAGACCAGGATGCACTCGGTGTCCGTTCTCAGGTCAAAGCTTGCGAAGCTATCAAGAGCGGCGCATTCAAATCTCAGATCGTTCCGGTAACGGTTCATCAGAAAAAACAGGACGTCGTCATCGATACAGACGAATTCCCGCGTGAAGGCACGACCATGGAAGGCCTTGCTAAATTAAAACCGGCCTTCAAAAAAGGCGGTACCGTTACGGCTGGTAACGCTTCCGGCATCAACGACGGCGCAGCTGCTTTCGTAGTTATGTCCGCTGACAAAGCCAAAGAACTCGGTCTCAAACCGATGGCTAAGATCGTAAGCTATGCTTCTGCTGGCGTAGATCCCGCTATCATGGGTACCGGCCCTGTTCCTTCTTCCCGCAAAGCGCTGGCTAAAGCAGGCCTCGAAGTCAAAGACCTCGACCTCGTCGAAGCTAACGAAGCTTTCGCAGCTCAGGCTGTATACTGCTGCCGTGAACTCGGCTTTGACATGAGCAAAGTCAACATCCATGGCGGTGCTATCGCCCTCGGTCATCCGATTGGTGCATCGGGCGCTCGTATCCTCGTAACCTTGCTCTACGGCTTGAAAGAAGTCGGCGGCAAATATGGTCTCGCTACGCTCTGCATCGGCGGCGGCCAGGGTACGGCTTGCGTCGTAGAAAACATCGACTAATTTCATCTCTCATGTAAAAAAGGTCTTGTCGCAGTGCGACAAGACCTTTTTTTAGTTGTTAGTAGCTAGCGGATGGTTTTAAATTTAGCCACGAAACACGAGCTACGAACCACTAAACTCTATTCCCATTTGGAATATAGAGCGTGAAAAGTGGCCCAAATACATATAACGTTTTTTCAAAAAGTATTTAATTTTCCCGGCAAAAATGATAGAATTAATTTGCTAAAAAACTCAAGTCATGCTTATACGCATCAACACGAAAGAAGGACTGATAATGAAAACTACATGTCGTAAAATGTCTGTGGTACAGTTGACCTTTGTCACTGCTGCCAACATGCTTGGCGCCGGTATCATCATGCTGCCGACCAAGCTCGCCGAAGTCGGTACGATCTCGATTATTTCCTGGATTATTACCTCACTAGGCTCTTTAGCCCTGGCCATGGCTTTTGCCCGATGTGGCATGTTCACGACGAAGCCAGGCGGTATGGGCGGTTACTCCGAATACGCTTTCGGGCGTGTAGGACATTTTATGGCTAATTACGCCTACTCTGTTTCCATCGTAATTGCAAACGTCGCCATTGCCATTACGGCTGTGGGTTACGGCGCCGGTTTCCTTGAGACAACCTTTACGCCGTTGCAGACGTGTTTATATACGATCGCTTTATTGTGGATCGCGGCAGCCCTCAATTTCAGCGGCTCCCGTTATTCCGGCAAGCTCAGCGCCATTACCATCTGGGGTGCCATCATCCCGGTCCTGGGCATTTCCATCATCGGCTGGCATTGGTTCAGCCCGGCTACGTGGCTGGCTTCGTGGAACCCCAATGATTTGGGACTCAGCGATGCCGTCGGCAATTCCATCGCCCTGACGTTGTGGTCCTTCTTGGGACTCGAATCGGCAGCGGTCAACATGGATGCCGTTGAAAACCCGAAGAAATCCGTTCCGATTGCCACCTTCGTCAGCACCCTCGGCGTCGCCATCATCTACGTCGCCTCGACGAATGTCATCGCCGGCATCGTCCCCAATGCGGAAATCCTGGCATCGAGCGCTCCCTTCGGCCTGGCCTTCTCGTACATGCTCGGCGATACGGCTGGCAAAGCCGTCATGGGCCTCATGGTATTCTCCTGTGCCGGTTCCCTCTTGTCCTGGCAGTTCACCTTGGCCCGCGTCTTCAAGACCAGCGCCCAGCGCGGCCTGTTCCCCAAGATTTTTGCCAAAGTCACCAGCGCTGACGTACCGGTCAAAGGCATGCTGTGCATCCTCTGCATGCAGAGCCTCCTGGCCCTCATGACCATCAGCCCGACCCTGGCTGCCCAGTTCGAACTCCTGGCCAACCTGGCCGTCGTCACCAACGTCATCCCCTACATGCTCTGTGCCGGGGCCCTGACGACGATCCTCACCAAGGAACATATCCCCAATGAAGTCTGTAACAGAAATACGTCGATATTCCTGGCAGGCGTATCCATTATCTACTGCGTATATGCATTGACTACTACCGATGCCACGACCTTCCTCAGCGGCTGCTTCGCCGCCTTCCTGGGATGGCTGGTATACGTCATCCGCTTCACCATCATGAAGCAGACCATTGTAGAAATAAAATGAATAGAAAAAACCTGTCGCGAAAGCGGCAGTTTTTTTTGTGGTCCGTTGGGCGTGGTTTGTTTGACGAAAATTCACACAGCTGCAGCTTCAGGCTGTGCACAGGATTCACGCGGGCGCCCCACATGGGCGCCCCTACAGCCCACGAGCCACGGCAAACGGCTCACGGCGGCACAGCCACCAGATACCTCGATGAACGACGAACGGCCTACGATGAACGATCAAGCCTTAAACGCCGCGATGACGACGTTGCGCATGGCTACGCAGCCTATGATGGTCAATGCCGCTACGACGAAGGGTGTGATGAAGACCAGGGGATTGTTCTGGAGAATCGGCATGGCCTTGAAGATGTACGTAAAGACGTGGATCTGGCTATCGAAGAGGATATGCTGGACCAGGGCCCACATGAGGACCATGACGACGATGGCCACGATATGGACCAGGCGCTCCTTGCGGCTATAACCATAGCGTTTGTACGGGAAGAAATAAAGCGCGAAGGTGGCGATGACGAAGATACTCATGCCGATGAAGCAGAAGCCCATGATGGCCATGACGCCGACGACCAGGCTCTGCGTCACTGAAGAATCGCTGACAGCCGGAAAGAGGAACATACCCAGGATAGCACACGGCAGAGGCAGGCTGTAGATGATAGGGTCCAGGAATTGGGAATACCAGTATTTCCGGCGGCGCTGCAGCCAGAAATCGACGGCCCTGGCAGCCAGGTACTGGGCACCGATGGTCAAAAGCATCCACAAGGCGAATAAGCCGACGCGGACAGGATAATCATGCCAGCAGTCCCAGCCGGTCAAACCGTTGAGCAAGCCGACGGCAATGATCAGGACGACAGCCCCGCCATAGAGGGTCGCCCCAGCCGAAGCATAATCATCGTCTCTGCCCGCACGACGGCGGCGATGCCCCAGCCACAAGGGAACAGCAAAGGACAAGATAAAAAAGGCCAGAATCGACGCTGAGGCGATATATGGCTTATCCGAAGCAAAGGCCCCGAAAGGCAATGGCAGGATACCGCAGGCCGCCCAGACGATGGCCAGCAGCCGGTCATGCCACTTCTGTTTTTGTAAATGATCCATTATTTTACTTCCTTTCGGCCTGGCAAGAGCTGGGAGACGACAAAGGCAAGGAGCATGGTCAGGCTGATTTTCCCATACATGCCGGCGATGAAGACGACGTCGCGGCCAATGGTCGGCCATTCCCAGAAAGGAGCTGCCTTCCAATAGACGCCCATGAAAGCCGTAAAAGCCCCGATAGCCGCAAAGACGATGAACCACATGAAGGCCATGACCCAGCGGCGGATCCGCCCGCCCTGAGGGCCAAAAGACGCATCCTGGCAGCCCACGTAGGCGACGGGGATGACCAGGGACAAAAAGACATAACTGACCATGGCCACGACGGCACTGGAACCGCTGTGGATGGTATAGGCTCCGATCGGGATGGGAATGATAAAGAAACACATGAAGACACTTTGCCGCAAAATATCGCGCCACCAACTCATTTTCTGCAAGACCTCCTAAAACAACGCAAACGAAATCACTTTAGTATACCATATCCCAAAAGGAAAGAAAAGTTTGCGCAAGCCCTGGCTTTTGTGTAAAATAGAAATAATAAGAAGTAATTTTAGTTCGCATAGAAAGGGACATACATGACAAAGAATTTTGAATCACTCGGCATTACGCCGAAGATTTGTGAACTCCTGCACAAGCAGGGCATCAATGAACCCACGGCCGTCCAGGCACAGGCCATCCCCCCCTTGTTCAAAGGCCGGGACATCCTGGCCCAGGCCCAGACCGGTACGGGCAAGACCTTTGCCTTTCTCCTGCCGTCACTGCAGCAGGTCAAGACAGATATCCACGCCGAACAAGTCCTGGTCATGGCGCCGACGCGGGAACTGGCCCGCCAGATTGCCGACGTCGCCGATACCCTGGCACCGGAACTGGGCGTCGACGTCCTCAGCCTCATCGGCGGCAAGACCATTGAGAACCAGCTCCAGAAACTGCACCGCCATCCTCACGTCATCATCGGTACGCCGGGCCGCCTGCTCGACCACTGCCGCCGCAATTCCCTCGACCTGAGCGGCGTCCGCCGGGTCATCGTCGACGAAGCGGACCAGATGCTGCAGGCCGGTTTCTTAGAAGATGTCGATACCCTCATCGGCCTGACGCCGAAACGGCGGCAACTCCTCTTCTTCTCGGCTACGGTCCCGGACAAGATCAAAGGCCTGGCCAAAAAGCACATGCAGAGCCCGCTGGTCCTCAATATCCTCGAAGGCCAGACGATTGCCCTGGAAAATATCGAACAGCGCATCTACATGATGACAGAAGAACAGAAACTGCCGAAACTCTGCCAGATGCTGACAGAAATGAATCCCTATCTGGCCATCGTCTTCTGCAACACTAAGGAACGGACCTCCCTCCTGGCAGGCAAACTCATCGCCAAGGGCTTCAACATCGGTGAACTCCACGGCGATATGTCTCAGGGACGCCGCAATCAGGTCCTGCGCGACTTTGCCAAAGCCAAGACGCAGATCCTGGTCGCCACGGATATCGCAGCCCGCGGCATCGACATCGAAGGGATCACGCATGTCTTCAACTTCGATGTCCCCCATGACGTCGACTACTACATCCACCGCATCGGCCGCACCGGCCGTGCCGGCAATGAAGGCCTGTCCATCATGTTTGCCACGGCAGCCGATGAAAATTGGGTCCGCCGCATCGAACACAACATCCATGCGACGATCACGAAATATACCCTGACGGGACAAGTCAAAGTCAAGGCCAGCAACAAACCGCCGAAGCGGAAAAAGACGTATCGGGACAAACTGCCGGCCAGCACTTACCAGACAACGAAAGAAAAACGCCATAAACAGCGCCATAAGGGCGGAGACAACCGCCGGCGCCGCTAAGGAGGTATACTTATGAAACGTTATCTTACCCTTGTCCTTCTGCTCTTCACCCTGGTAGCTGCCGGATGTACGCCGGCATCGCCGACCAATTCGCAGCCGCAGAAACAGCAGACCCAGACCCAGCAGCAACAGCCGGGAGAAACCAAGCAGGGCCAGGACACGAAGAGCCAGACCGATACCAAAGAAACACCGGTCGCCAACCTGCCCACCATCGGCGATACCCAGGCCGATTGGGAAAACGAATGGGGCCACCCCTATTCTCAGGGCGACACGATCCGCGTCTTCCACAATGGCCGCTACCAAGTCGTCTTCCAGAACGGCCGGGCCGTGACAGTAACCATCAAAGTCAAAGATGGTGAAAACGTCAACATCAGTGACCTTCTGCCGGAAGATGCTCAGAAACAGTCGGCTTCGTCGAAAGAGGTCGGCGGTTCCCAGATGGGCGTCGAAAAATGGCACAGCAAGACTTTGGAAAAAGCCCTGTCTTCGACAAAGGGAAATTTCACAGTCATGAAACAACCGGGCAGCATCATCATCGATTGCACGCCGAATCTGAAGAAATAGTATAAAAAGAGGCTGTCGCATGAAGACAGCCTCTTTTTGAGTTTGAAGTTGAAAGTTTGATGTTTGATGTGGATGATTTTAAATTTAAAGCAATCGCCTCAAACATCATACATTAAACCTCAAACATTAAAGAGAAAGGTACTTCGCATGATGGCAAAAACCTTCGTGCGACAGCCCCTTTTAAGTGGCTAGGGGCTGGTAAAAATCAACCTCTCAGACCGCCTTCGGCGGCCAGCTCCCCTATAAAGGGAGCCTTTCATCACACATCAAACACAACAAAAAAGCTCACGCAAAATGCGTGAGCTTTTTTCTATGGTGACCCGGTAGGGATTCGAACCCTAGACCTACTGATTCGTAGTCAGTCACTCTATCCAGCTGAGCTACCGAGTCATGTCTTGTCGTTCCTGACGACTCATATATCATAACAAGAAATCGGAAATATGTCAAGGCTTTTTTTAATATAAAACCAAATTTATAGGAACCTCTCCGGCCCGTTGGGCCACCTCCCCTATAAAGGGAGGCTTGAGTACAGGTCGGAGCGGTTTCTATTTATCAGCGCTTATAGCCGACCGATATCTTTCAGGTATTGTTCACATTTGGCCTTGATTTCCGGCGTAGCGTCTACCAAGGGCAGGCGGAAGGGTCCAGCCGGGAAGCCAAGCATGTTGAGCATGGTCTTGACCGGGACCGGGCTGACCGTGCAGAAACAGCCTTTCATGAAGGGCAGGTATTTCTGATGGAGGGCAGCGGCTTTCTTGACGTCGCCGTCTTTATGGGCCTGGATCATTTCGTTCATTTCCTTGCCGATGACGTGGGCAGCTACGGAAATGACGCCTTCGCCGCCGACAGCGACGATGGGCAGGGTCAGGTTGTCGTCACCGCTGTAGAGGTGGAAACCTTCCGGTGCATTGGCTGCGACGTAGCCGGCATAATCGAGGTCGCCGCTGGCGTCTTTGAGGCCGATGATGTTCGGGAAGTCATGAGCCAGCTGGCAGACCGTCTGCGGTTCGATTTTGCCGCCTGTACGACCCGGTACGTTATAAATGAAGATAGGCAGGTCCGTCGACTTGGCGATGGCAGCAAAGTGAGCGTAACAGCCTTCCTGGTTCGGTTTATTGTAATACGGGACGATGCACAGCAGGACGTCGACGCCCGTATCTTTGGCCTTCTTGGCCATTTCGATAGTCTGGAGCGTATTGTTGGTGCCGACATTGCCCATGACCAGGGTCTTGTCTTTCAAGGCATCTGCCGTGACTTGGAAGAGCTTGAGCTTTTCTTCTTCCGTCATGACAGCCCCTTCGCCCGTCGTAGCCCCGACGAGGATGGCCGAGCCTTCATCAGCATATTTCTTAGCCAGTTCAACAGCCGCTTCATAATTGACGGAACCGTCTTCGTGGAACGGCGTGACCATGGCAACAATCACATTTGGAAAAGTTAACATAAAAGGTTCATCTCCCATCCTTCGTACTTAGTGGATCATGTCGTGAGCCAGCATGTATTCGGCAATCTGCAGGGCATTGAGGGCAGCGCCTTTGCGGATCTGGTCGCCCGATACCCAGAGATTGATGGCCTTCGGATTATACAGGTCCTTGCGGATACGGCCGACGTAGCAGTCGTATTTTTCCGACGTGAACAAGGGCATAGGATATTCCATTTCAGCCGGGTTGTCCTGGACCTGGGCACCGGGGAACGCATCGATGGCTTTGCGGACGGCATCGACAGTCAGTTCATCGGCCGTTTCGACATAGACCGATTCAGCATGGCTGCGGAAGACCGGTACGCGGACGGTCGTAGCCGTAATGGCGATGGAGTCGTCATGGAGCATCTTGTGCGTTTCGTTGACCATCTTCATTTCTTCTTTGGTGTAGTCTTTTTCTACGAATTTATCGATCTGCGGGATGAGGTTGAAAGCGATGGGATAATGCTTGGGAAGGCTCTTGCTGGGCAGGATCTTCGGCTGCATTTCTTCCCCTTTGAGGTAGGCTTCCGTTTCATCGCGCAGTTCGTCGATACCTTCTTTGCCGGCACCGGAAACGGCCTGGTACGTGCTGACGATAATGCGTTTGATCGGCGACAAGTCATGAATCGGCTTGAGGGCCATGAGCATGATGATCGTCGAGCAGTTCGGGTTGGCAATGATGCCCTTGTGCCAGGCGATGTCTTCGGGATTGACTTCCGGTACGACGAGCGGTACGTTGGGGTCCATGCGGAACGTGCTGGAGTTGTCGATGACGATGCAGCCCCGTTTAGCAGCTTCAGGTCCCAATTCTTTACTGATCGAGCCGCCGGCGAACAAGCCGATGTCGACACCGTCGAAAGATTCCGGTTTGGCTTCTTCAACGGTATATTCTTCCCCGTTGACAGTCATTTTCTTGCCAGCCGAACGGTACGATGCTAATAACTTCAACTTGCTGTACGGGAATTTTCGTTCTTCGATCAAGCGGATAAATTCCTGGCCTACGGCACCTGTGGCACCTAAAATCGCTACTACCGGTTCTTTTGTCATAACAAACTTCCTCCCCTAATGGTTCTTTTTATAAATAGTTTTCCAGTCCAAAGGTCAAGCCCGGACGAGAGCTTACTTTCTTGACGGCTAAGACGACGCCAGGCATGAAGGACTTGCGGTCCATCGAATCGTGGCGGATCGTCAGCAGTTCGCCGTATCCCCCGAATAAAACTTGCTGATGAGCGATGTAGCCCGGAAGGCGGACACTGTGGATGGGGATGCCATCTACGGAAGCACCGCGGGCGCCATCGAGGCTTTCATGGGTCTTGTCCGGAGCCGGCTGTACACCAGCTTCTTTGCGGGCCGCATCGATCTTATCGGCCGTCATGATGGCCGTGCCGGACGGAGCGTCCAGTTTATTGTTGTGATGGAGTTCGATGATTTCGACATCCGGCAGATACGGAGCGACTTCTGTCGAGAGCTTCATCATCAGGACAGCGCCGATGGAAAAGTTCGGGGCAATGAAGATGCTCGTCTTCTTTTCCAGAGCCAGGGCATGGAGTTCATGACGCTGTTCAGCGGTCAGGCCCGTCGTGCCGACGACCATATTGACACCGTGTTCGATGCAGGTCTTAGCGTTGTTGAAGATGACTTTCGGCGTGGTGAAATCGACGACGACATCCGGTTTGATGTCATCGAGGGCAGCGCCCAGGTCATCGCGGATGGTCAGTCCTAAGTGGCCGACACCGGCGATGTCACCGACATCTTCGCCGACATGAGTAATGCTGATGCCACCGGCTACTTCCAGTTCTGGGTCTTCAAAGACGGCTTTGACGACCTGGCTGCCCATGCGGCCATCGGCACCGTTAACTAATACACGAAGCATATCTATCCCTCCTGTGAGTCCCTTTTGATGGGACTTCTGATTTTTGAAATTATATTTAACTATATACCTATCGCGGACATTCGTCAACCCGCAAAGCAATGTCGAATCGCAAGTCAAGGACATTACCTGCCCTTGACTTGCTTTACAATCTGGCTGGCCGCTTCGATGCTGGCCTTGGTCGTATCGTTGCCGGCGAACATGCGGGCGATTTCCAGGACGTGTTCCCCCTCCGAGAGGCCCCGGACCTGGGTAACCGTGCGGCCGTCCATTTCTTTCTTATAAATGAAGTAATGGTGGTCGGCAATGGCCGCCGTCTGTGGCAGGTGGGTAATGCAGAAGACCTGGCCCTGCCCGGAGAGCTGGCGGATATGGTCGGCGACCTGCAGGCCTGTCTGGCCACTGATGCCGACGTCGATTTCATCGAAAATCATGGTCTTGCCCGTCGTCCTTTCGGGGCCGGCCGTCTTCAGGGCCAGGGCAATACGCGATACTTCGCCGCCCGAGGCGATTTTCGCCAAGGGCTGCATGGCTTCGCCCGTATTGGCCGAGAAATAAAGCTCGATGCCGGCGGAACCATCCGGTGTGATGTCCTTCATCGGTTCGATATGGAAGGCGATGCGGCTGTTCAGCATGCCCAACTTATTGAGCGTCGCCGTCATGGCCTTGCTGAACTGGCTGTCGGCCTCACGGCGGGCAGCGGCCAGGACCTGGGACTGCTGGCGCACGGCTTCGGCTTCACGGGCCAGTTTCTCTTCCAGCTTGGCCAGATGGCTTTCGGACTGGTCGAGCCGTTCATAATCGGCCTTGGCCTTGGCCAGGAACTGCAGGATATCGGCGACAGTGAAACCGTACTTGCGCTTGAGCTTTTCAATCGACGCCAAGCGGGACTGCATGGCATCCAGGGCCCGTTCATCGAAGTCGAAAGAATCGGCATAGCGCAAAAGGCCGTCGTGAACGTCTTCGATTTCATACGACAAGGTCTCGACTTTCCCAGCCAGGGCACTGAAGGCTTCATCGTATGCTGAGGCCTTTTCCAGGCTGCGGTGGATGGTCTCGATCTGCTCGATGACGCCGGGCTGGCGTTCACTCCCTTCCAGGGCGAACATGGCCTCCTTCAGATTATCCTTAATATGTTCGGCATGGGACGCCTTGTTGATTTTCTGCTCCAGTTCGTCGTCTTCCCCTTCTTTCAGGGCGGCTCCCTCGATTTCCTTGATCTGGAACGCCAGGATACTGAGCATCCGCGCCTTTTCACTTTCGTCATGGCGCAAAGCCTTGATTTCCCCTTCCGTCTCATGCCACTGGCGGTATAATCCGTCGTAGTCCTGACGGGCCTGACGGACGTCTGCCGTAAGGCCGTCGAGGATAGCCACGTGATAAGACGGGTTGAAAATCAGGCTGTTGTCGAACTGGCCGTGGATATCCAGCAGGTACTCGCCCAGCCGCCGCAGGGTCGCCGTCGGTACCAGCGTCCCGTTGACCAGGATGGTCCCGCGGCCGCTGCGCGGGAACTGGCGGGAAATGATGAGCTGGCCTTCATCGACTTCGATGTGGTTGGCCTCCAGGAGCTGTTCCAGCCCTTCAGGCAACGCAGAAAAAAAGAACGCGCCTTCGACGAGGAACGAGTCCGTCCCGTGGCGGACGAACGATGCCGATGCGCGTTTGCCTGCCAGCATACCGATGGCGTCGAGGAGAATCGATTTGCCGGCGCCTGTTTCGCCGGTAAAAATCGTCACCCCGTCGCCAAAAGTAAGGTGCAGGTCTTCAATCAGAGCAAAATTGTGGATGTGCAGGGACTGCAGCATAAGGGCCTCATTCCTTCATCAGCGATACGATAAGCTTGACCAGTTTCGGAACCGTTTCCGTGTCCTTGACGATGAGGAGGACCGTATCATCGCCGGCCAGGGTGCCGATGACATTTTCCCAGCGTGCGTGGTCGATCGCGGCGGCAATGGGATTGGCCGAACCGGGCAGGGTGTGGACGATGATCTGGTTATACGCCGAATCGACGCGGACGATGGAGTCCTGGAACAGGCGGGCCATGCGGTTCTTGGACATGAGCATATTCTGTTCCGGCGACAAGGCATAGCGGTAATGGCCGTCACTGGTCGGAACCTTGATGAGCATGAGTTCTTTAATGTCGCGGGAAACCGTAGCCTGTGTGACTTCGATGCCTTCTTCCTGCAAGGCCTTGGCTAATTCTTCCTGCGTTTCGATGGGACGGGACTGGACAATTTCTTTAATCTTAGTGTAACGGAATCTCTTCATGATGACGTTTCCCTCTTTTCTGTACAATATATAATACGGGTGGACAATGCACCTCATTGACGGGCTGCCAGGACGAAATATGGAAGTCCTGCTGGGGTATGGTCTGTAAGAACGACCGCAGCGCTTGTTCTTCGCGAGCCCCGGCTTCGGTACCGGGATAAGCTGCTATCATAATTATCCCATTTATCGAAATTTTATTCAAGCCTATTTTCATAGCTTTTAGTGTTATTTCACAATTTGTATGGATTTTATGGTCGCCTGACGGCAAATAGCCCAGATTGAATACCATTAAATCCACGTTTTCCTGTATCCGGGCCAGGAGTTCGTCGTGAGAACCGCAGGTGCAGACGACGTGCTTCCCGTCCAGCCCTTCCTGCTGCAGGCGCTGCTGCGTATGGTCAATGGCACAGGGCTGGATATCAAAGGCGTAGAGGACGGCATCGTCCGGCATGAGACGGGCCAGGAAAGCCGTATCATGGCCATTGCCGCAGGTCATGTCGACGAGGACATGAGCCTGGCGGGCATAGGGTTCCATCATCATATGAGAGACGGTAACGGCATTGCGGAATGGATACATATTAATCATTTCCCATCATTTTCGTAAATAAATTGCTGTAGAAATAGTTCTTGTTGAAGCGGATGATCTTGAGGACGTGGTCGGACTTGCGGACCTGAAGGGTCATATTGCGCATCAGTTCCTGGTCCATCATGCCGTCGACGGAGACGCGGACGCTGTTGCGGCTGTTGGCCACCGTCACCGATACCTGGTCGTCATCGCGCAGGACCAGGGGTACTTTGAGCAGCAAGTGCGGGCAAATGGGCGTGACCATGATGCAGGGCACGCTGGGCGCGACGATAGGGCCGCCGCTGGAGAAGGTATAGCCCGTACTCCCCGTCGCCGTCGCTACGATGAGGCCGTCGCCGGGATACTGCTGGATGAAATGGCCGTTGATGCTGAGATCGATGCGGATGAGCTTACCTACATTGCCGTGGCCGATGACGATGTCGTTGAGGGCATCGGGCAGGGACTGGACCAGTCCGTCTTCATAGCACAATTCCGAATGGAGCATCATCCGTTCTTCCAGGAAATAGCGGCCGGCCAGGATATCTTCCATGCGCTTTTCCAGGTTCTTGGTCTCGACTTCGTAAAGGAAGCCCAGCGAGCCGAGATTGATGCCGCAGACCGGGATGTCGGCTTCGGCAAACTGTTTGGCCATCTTGAGGATGGTCCCGTCGCCGCCGAGGACCATGGCTACATCGATGGTGCTGTAAATCGTCATGCGTGGGCGCAGGTGTTCAGCGCCGATGCGCTGATAGGCCGGCTGGCGGCTCTCGCTGACATAAGCCGGCAGATAGTATTCAATGCCATGTTTTTCGCAAATTTTGATCATCTGCTGGACGATGGCAGCACTTTCGCGTTTGACGAGGTTCGGGAAAATACCGATACGCATGGGGATCACCTACATTTCATGGGATTTACCGACGATGTCATCGACAACGGCGTCAGTGATATCGTTATGGCAGGGATTGTCTTTACGGCTGTACAAGAGATATTCTATATTGCCATCAGCCCCTTTGATGGGCGAGAAGGTCAGGCCCAGCGGCGACAAACCGCAGGCAGCGATGCCGTCCGTGACGTGGCGGATGACGTCGCGGTGGACCTGGATATCGCGGACGATGCCGCCTTTACCGACGTGTTCCCGGCCCGCTTCGAACTGAGGCTTGATGAGAGTGACCATGGAACCGCCTTCTTTGAGCAGCGGTTCCACAGCCGGCATGATTTTCAGCAGGGAAATGAAGGATACGTCAATGGAAATGAAATCGACAGGTTCGCCGATATCTGCAACGGTGACGTTGCGGATATTGGTCCGTTCCATATTGACGACGCGGTCATCGGTCCGCAGCTTCCAGGCCAGCTGGCCATAGCCGACATCGACGGCAAAGACCTTGGCCGCCCCGCGCTGGAGGGCGCAGTCCGTAAAACCGCCTGTCGAGGCGCCGATATCCATCATAGTCTTGCCCGTCAAATCGATGGGAAACGTTTCCATGGCTTTTTCTAATTTCAGGCCGCCCCGGCCGACATAAGGGATCGGATTCCCTTTGACCGTGATTTCTACATCGACGGGCAGCTTCGTACCCGCCTTATCGACGCGCTGGTTGTCAACGAAGACCAAGCCGGCCATGATGGTCGCCTTGGCCTTTTCCCGGCTCTCAGACAAGCCGCGGCTGACGAGAAGCACGTCTAATCGTTCTTTATGCTGCATAAATGTAATACCCCTCTCACACTAATGAACGCGAACCAGCAGATGTTCGACCAATTCCTTGAGGAACCAAGCTTTCGGCCCTAACGGTTCCAGGGCCTGGACGGCCTTGTCAGCCGCTTCACAGGCCATGCGCCGGGCTTCGTCCAGGGAAAAGATAGTCACATACGTGGCCTTGTCGTTGCGGGCATCGCTGCCGACGGGTTTGCCCAGCAGGGCTTCGTCGCCGACGACATCGAGGATATCGTCGGTAATCTGGAAGGTCAGGCCCATGTACGATGCATAGGCATCCAAAGCCTGCCTTTGCTGCGGCGAAGCCTCGGCGACGATAGCGGCCATATCGATAGCCGCCTTGAAGATGACGCCTGTCTTGGAATGATGCAGGAGTTCCATACCCTCCCGACCGATGGCCATGTCTCCGTCAGATGCCAAATCGAAAGCCTGGCCGCCGACCATGCCGGCCGGGCCGGCCGCTTTTGCGATGACGGCGATACAGCGGTTCAATTTATCCGGTGCAATGCCTTTCTGGCTGGCCATGAGCTCGAAGGCAAAGGTCAGCAGGCCGTCACCGGCCAGGGTCGCCAGACCCGCCCCGTAGACGACATGATTCGTCGGCTTGCCCCGGCGCAGATCGTCATCATCCATGCAGGGCAGGTCGTCGTGGATCAGCGAATACGTATGGATACATTCCAGGGCACAGGCCAGCCCCGTATAAGGTGCGGCATCCTGCCCCAGGGCTTCTACTGTCGCCAGCAGGAGGACCGGACGGATGCGCTTGCCGCCGGCCAGGAGGCTGTAGTTCATAGCTTCGTAAAGCTTGGAAAAACGCGGCTGTTCTGTCGTCAATACCTGGGCCAGGTAATCATCGACGCGTTTCCGCTGCGCTGCCAGATAATCTTGGAAAGTCATAAGTCCAGCACCCCTTCGATCGGTTCTTCGCCGCTATCATCCTTATCGTCCCGGACGTCGGCCAGGGCCTGCGCTTTCTGGCGGGCATATTCCAGGGCTCCTTCGCAGGACTGGGATAATTTGATGGCCTTTTCATATAAATCGAGGGACTGCTTCAGCGTCAGGTCTGGAGCATCCAGTTCCTGTACGAGCTGTTCCAATTTTTCATAATTGCTTTCAAAACTCTTCAATTTATCAGTCGTTCTTGCCATATATGTCCACCTCTTTAACAGCCGTCGTAATCGTCCCGTCGACGACTTGTATCGTCAGCGGCGAATCTTGCGACACGCTGTGGATATCTGTAAGGATCTTGCCCTGCTGCATGAGCTGGCCGTATCCGCGGCGCACGAGGGCTGCCGGATTCAGGGCCTGCAAAGACGCCGTCAGGGTATTCAGCTTTCCCTGTTTCTGTTCTAACTGGAGCTGCAGCTGCCGGTCCGCCTGTTGCATCAGGCCCGACAGATGGGTTTCTTTCATCGCCAGGAAAGCATCATAGTGCTTCAAGTTGAGCCGGCCTGCCGCCTGTTCGACCAGTCGCTGGCGGTCTTCGATGCAGGCCATGACCCGTTCATAAGCCCGGTCTGCCAGGGCAGCCAGGTCCAGTTCCGCTTCACGGACATCGAAGAAAGCCATTTCCGCCGCATGGGTCGGCGTCGCCGCCCGCACATCGGCTGCGTAGTCAGCCAGGGTCGTGTCCGTTTCATGACCGATAGCCGTAATGACCGGCACCTTAGCGCCATAAATGGCCTTGACCACGGCCGGGCTGTTGAAGCACCACAAATCCTCCATGGAACCGCCACCGCGGCCGACGATGAGGACGTCCAGGTCCTTGCGCCGGCCCATCGCTTCGATGGCAGCGGCAATGGCCGTATCGACGCCGTCGCCCTGGACGGGGATGGGATGGAGGACGATGTCGGCATAGGGATTGCGTTCGCCGGCAATCTTATAGATGTCGTGGAGTACGGCCCCCGTCTTCGACGTCAGGACGCCGACGCGCCAGGGGAACCGCGGCAGCTCCTTCTTGTGGCTGCTGTCGAAATAACCCTGGGCGGCCAGTTCATTCTTGATGCGTTCGTACTGGGCCTGCAAGGACCCGGTACCCTGAGAAAAGAGCTGTTCAATGATAAAGGAAAGGGCGCCGCCTTTTTCATAGACATTGACGGCGCCGATGACGACGACATGGTCCCCTTCGCGGACCGCCCGGACCGCTGCCGTCACGCGGCTGCGGAACACAATGGCCCGGATGGAACACTGATCATCGCGGATATTCATATAATAATGGCCGTTCGACGCCCGCTTGAGGCCGATGATATTCCCTTCCATGGCAAGGCTCTGCAGGCGGTAATCACCGTGGATATCCTCTTTGATGCGGCGGACGACGTCCGTAACCGATGCATATTTCATGATTTCTTCCCTTCCTGTACGGCAGCCCAGAAGGCTGCGCCCGAGGCATTATCGGCGCTGAAGCCATCGGCAGCCAGATCCAGGCGTATGCCATGGCAGCGGCAATAATCGCTCATCTGATGGCGCAAATAGGCGTTGGACATGACGCCGCCGGCAGCGACGAGATGTTTCATGCCATCGGCTGCCGCGTAATCGAGGAGGCTCTCCAGGCCGCGCCAGACCGTCGACAGTGTCCAGCTGCAAAGGCGGGCCGGGTCTTCCCCGCCGGAAGCCACGAGCCGCTGTCCCTGCGATTCCGGCCCGGAAAAGCTGACCTGGCCATCGCGGCAGAAGACATGGGCTCCTTTGACAGGCGGATTTACCGTCTGAGCCAGCTTATCGACATGGATGCCCGCCGGAAACGGCAGGTCCAGGGCCACGCCCATGCGGTCGATGAACTGGCCGGCACTGATATCGCTGGTACCGCCGATGCGGGTGATGTCGAGGCCCCGTTCATCCGGGACGGCCCGCAGCAGGTCCGTCGTCCCGCCGGACAAGTGGATGCCGTAAAAAGGATCCGTACCGATATGGCCCAGGCTGCGCAGGACGGCGAGAAGATGATTTTCCTGATGGCTCAGGCGGTATAAAGGGACGCCTAAGACGGCTGCCAGGGCCCGGGCATAACCGAGACCGGCCAAAAAAGCCGGCATATAGGAATCATCACGGCGCCGTGGCTGGTCGGTCACGGCAATGGCCCGGATATGAGCACGAGACAGGATGCCTGCCAGCCGTTCAAAGAGAACCGGCAGATTCCGCGTATGCTGATAGACCATGTTGGACTGGGACAGGCCACGGCCGCCCTTTGCGACGCTCAGGATGATGCGTTCGTCGGCGACGACTTCATAAGCGTCATCGACGAGGCATAGGGACGTCGTGTAACAACTCGTATCGATGCCGAGAAAGACGTCCATCAGGCCTTCGACCTTACATAGGCACCCAAGATGCCATTGACGAACCGTGCCGATTTATCGCCGCTAAATTCCTTGGCCAGGATGACGGCTTCGTTGAGGACGATGGACGGTGCCAGCGTTTCTTTCGGGTACACGAGTTCGCACAAGGCCAGGCGCAGGATGTTGCGGTCCGTGCGGTTCATCCGTTCGATGTCCCAGCCCTTGGCAAAGGAGCGGATGATGTCATCCAGTTCATCGCGGTGTTCCGTCGTCGTTTCGACGAGATACGTGCAATAGGCATCGCGTTCCTGGTCACTCAGTTCCGGACCGTCTTCGGTCAAGGTATCGGTCGTGACGTAATCGTTTTCCAGGATTTCCTGTTCGCTGTACTGGATATCGTTTTCTCCGTGAAATTCACGGGAATATAAAAGTTCGAGCGCCTGCTGGCGCGCTTTATGTCTGCTCACGAGTTTCCTCCTGTGTTCATAACTTATTCAGCTGGCGGAAAGGCCAGGTCTTCAATGGTGACGGAAATATCGAGTCCCTCCGGTTCAGCCATCTCTTCAATCACAGCGGCTGCCCGCTGCTGGACAGCTAAGGCCAGATGGTGCAAATCTCCGCCATAACGGGCACGGACAGCCAGATGGACACGGACGATACCGCCTGCGACCGATACGCTGCGGCTGCGGATGGCGACGACGCCCGGCACCTCGCGGCCGGCCGTCTCGGCGATATGGCGCAGGGCCTTTTCACTGACGGCATAGGCAAAATCCTGTTCTTCATCCATCGTGACGATCCTCCTCGAAAACCAACTGCTGTACAATGATGTGGACCGCCGTAACCGTGCAGGCCGTCGCCTTTTCGACGGCATCCTTGACGGACTTCTGCACTTCCAGGGCTACGTCGGGAATACGGCAGCCATAGCGGATGACCAGGCGGACCGTCAGCTCGATGCGCTGGCCCTCGATGGTGACATCGACGCCGCGCCCCGGCAGGGTACGTCCTAATTTCTCGGCCGCCGCTTCGGCAATATTCATTCCCAAGTCGGCGACATAAGCCGCTTTGGCCGCGGTCAGGGCCGCAATGGATGCAATGACGCGCTGGGAAATATGGATACTTCCCCATTCATTCACTTCAGTTGTTTCCATGGGAATCACCCCTTTAGTCCACAAAAGGGGCTGTCGCACGTGCGAAGCCCCTTGGATACCTTATGCTCTGCCGATATACTGGCCGGTTCTCGTGTCGATCTGGAGAACTTCGCCTTCATTGATAAAGAGCGGTACTTTGACGACATAGCCCGTTTCCAGTTTGGCCGGTTTGCTGCCGCCTGTCGCTGTATCACCGCGGACACCCGGATCGGTTTCAACGACTTTCAGTTCAACAGCAGCCGGGAGATCGATGCCGATGACTTTGCCTTTGAACATCATGACGGAAACGTTCATTTCTTCTTTGAGGAAATGGACAGCGTCACCGAGGTTGTCTTTGTTCAATTCGATCTGTTCGTATGTTTCGTTATCCATGAAACAGTACATGCCTTCATTTTCATAGAGGTACTGCATCTGGCGGCGGTCAACGTGGCCGTCCTGTACTTTTTCGCCAGCATTCCAGGTACGTTCGACAACAGCGCCCGTTTCGAGGTTCTTAATCTTAGCGCGGACGAAAGCAGCGCCCTTGCCCGGTTTTACGTGCTGGAATTCAACGACCTGCCATACCTGGCCGTCGATTTCGATAGTTACGCCTGGTCTGAAATCATTACTTGTAATCATGTGTAAACTCCTCCTATAACAGCTCCATCAATTCTTTGGGTGTTTTGGTTAAAATTTCACAGCCGTTGGCTGTAACGGCAACGGAATCCTCAATGCGGACGCCGAACTTGCCTTCTATGTACAGTCCCGGTTCTACCGTGACTATCATATTCTCTTCGAGTACGCCTGTCGATTTCGGCGACAGGACCGGTTGTTCATGGATTTCCAGGCCCGTACCGTGGCCCAGGGAATGAGTGAAATACTGGCTGACGTGATAGCGGGCGAAGTAATTGCGCACGGCAAAATCGACTTCGCGGCGGGAAACGCCGGCCTTGACGAGGGATACGCCCAGCTTCTGCCCTTCCAGGATGAGATTATAGAAATCCTTCTGGGCCTGCGACGCCTTGCCGACGACGACAGTCCGGGTGATGTCCGAATGGTAGCCTTCCCAGACAGCACCGAAATCGAAGGTAACAAAATCACCGGCTTCGATGACTTTCGGGCTGGCCGTACCGTGAGGCATGGCCGAACGCCTGCCTGAGGCGACGATAGTCGTAAAGGACTTTTCTTCCGACCCGAGAAGCAGCATATTGCTTTCCAGGCGGGCAGCCAGTTCCTTTTCCGTGACGCCAGGCTTGATGTACGGCAATAAATCGGCAAAGGCCCGGTCGGCAATATTGCTGGCCTTGCGCGTCGCCTTCAGCTCATACGGTTCCTTCACAGCCCGCAGACTGGTCAAATCACAGGGCAGGAAGCCGCATAAAGCTCCATCGGAAATATTTTCGTACATGAAATGAGTCAGGAAATTTTCTTCATAACCTGCCACGCCGATTTCCATGTCGTTCAAGGACGAGCGGATGGATGACGATAAGGCATTGTGGTGGTTTTTGATATCGTACCAGGTTCCGGACTGGTTGGCAGCCTGTTCCGTATAACGGGAATCAGTCCACAATACAGCCTGATCCAGGCCAATGACCAGTGCGCCTTCACCGCCTGTAAAGGCACTGAAATAACGCAGATTTTCCGGCTGGACGATAATGACGCCGTCTGCATCGTGTTCTTGCAGGAAAGCGCGCAGGCGGGCAATTCGTTGTTCTATCATAGTATCACCCTATATTAATTCAATCATATTTTATAATACCATATTTTCCGCCTGCTGAAAAGGTGGAATTGCAAATCACCGCCCCCGTCCTTTCAAGGCTTCCCGCTCCTCATCGGTCAGCGGGCGGAACTGGCCCGGCTCCAAACCTTCATCGAGGACGACGCTGCCGACGGAGCGGCGGTGCAGCTGGACGACCTTCAGGCCGACGGCAGCACACATGCGCTTGACCTGATGGAACTTTCCTTCCTGGACAACGACCGTAAGGGACCGGGGGCCGGTCTGGACGGCCTTGGCCGGCAGGCAGTGCAGGCCATCGTCAAGGACGATGCCATCGGCAAAGCGCTGGCCCATATCAGGTGGGATATCGCCTTCGACGACGGCATCGTATATCTTGTCCATGTGCTTCTTGGGCGACGTAATGCCATGGGCCCAGGTCCCGTCGTTGGTGATGAGCAGGAGGCCTGTCGTATCCTTATCGAGGCGGCCGACCGGGAACAGGCCGGCGCCCTGATACTGGCGCGGCAAGAGGCCGATGACCGTCGGCGACACGTTGTCTTCCGTCGCCGATACGACGCCGGCCGGCTTATAGAGCATGAGATAGATATGTTCTTCGTAGCCCACGATTTGACCGTCGACGGCAATCACATCAGCTGCCGGGTCGACTTTCTGGCTGCTGTCGAGGCAGACGGTACCATTCATAGTCACATGGCCGCCTTTGCACAATTCCTTCAGTTCCCGCCGCGTCCCCCAGCCCGTATGGCCCAGAAGCTTATCGAGGCGCATAGTCTTTGCCATAATACCTCCTTAGAGCGACGGCATCTTGTCCCACTGGGGCTGATACCCCGTCAGGCCTTCCAGATGCTGCGTGCAGTTCATGAGGGTCATGACATTGCGGTCGCCATAATATTCGATGATGTTAAAAGCCGTGTTGAACTGCTGGAAGCACCAGATACGCTTCATATCGAGGCCCAGCAGGCCAAAGAGCAGGCAGCGGATCGCCGCCCCGTGGGATACCATGAAGACGCTGTCGCCATCTTTGTGATGCGACAAGATTTCCCGTGTCTTCTTCAGTGTCCGGTCGCGGACCTGGCAGAACGATTCACCGCCCCGGGCCGGCAAGGTCCCGTCCGAAGCATAGACCGCTTCCAGTTCACCCGGCCACTGGGTCGTGATTTCCTGGTATGTATGGCCTTCCCAGACGCCGAAATCAGCTTCCTTCAGTTCGTCATAAGCGATGACGTCCAAATGGTGCGGCGCGGCTACACATTCGGCCGTCGTCTTGGCGCGCTGGAGCGTGCTGCTGTAGACGGCGTCGAGATGGACATGGCGGAAAAATTCTCCCAGGCATTTCGCCTGTTCCAGTCCATGTTCATTGAGGGGTACATCAGTCGACCCCTGGTACCACTGCTGGACATTACCTGCTGTTTCGCCATGACGTGCTAAATATAATTTTATCATCGTGTTCCTCCGTGTATTTTCCTATAAGTGGTTCAACCTTCGTGCCCTTTCATTATAGCAAGAAATCGGCCAGCCTGCTACCGACAGCCGTCACCAGTAGCAGGGCCATTTCGCTGCCTTCGAGGACGGCACCATACGTATCGCCCGTCACGCCACCCAGTTTGCGGCTGATATGGAAATTAGCCCACAAGGACAACAGCATGGCCGCCCCTAACAGGCCCAGGTAAAAAGGCCCGCAAAGGAAAGCCGGCACCAGGGCCAGTACGAAAGCTTTCGCTACGGTATGGGCTGGCGCATAGGTGACGAAAGCCTTCCCCAGCCCTTGCTGTCGGGCATAGGGAAACTGGAAGATGCTGATCAGCGTCCCGAAGCGGGCTGCTGCCGGGATCCCGATGAGGGCCGGCAGGGCTGCGTCTGGCGTCAGCTGGCTGAGGAAAGCCACTTTCAGGAGGACCAGGAAGACGAAGGCCGTTACGCCGCCGGCGCCGACGCGGCTGTCCTTGAGGATTTCCAGCATCCGTTCGCGGCTGCGGCCGGAAAAGAGGCCGTCCGCCGTATCCATATAGCCATCGGCGTGGAGTCCGCCGGTCAGGTAGAACCAGAAGGCGACGACCAGGGCCGACCGGCCAAAAGCGTCGAAAAGGAAAGACGACGCTCCGTAGAGCGCCGCCAGGAGTAAGCCGATGATCAAGCCGACGACGGGAAAGAACAAGACAGACCGGCCAAAGTCCTCATCGCGCCAGACGCTCTGCGAGGCCAGGTGGATACGCGATAAGAACTGCAAGGCAATGAGAAAAGCTTTCATCGTTTCACCTCCGGCAGACGGACAGCCCGCTGTTTCAGCTCCGTCGTAATCCCGCAGACAGACAAATAGACTTCATCGGCTTCGGCTGCCGCAGCCTGATTGATCTTGCCGATGAGGTCGCGGTACAAACGGCTCACATGCTCCATGGGAACGATGCCGCAGCCCAGCTCGTTGGTGACGAAGATAGCCGTCACGCCAGCCTGGCGAAAGGCGGCCATGACAGTTTTCAGTTCAGCCAGGGCCCCGTCGATGAGGACTTCATCGGCTTCACCGTCGTGAGCAAAGAGATAATTAGAAAAATAAAGAGTCAGGCAGTCGACGAGGACCACATCTGACGACCGGCACAACCGTTCCATCGTCCCCGGCAGGTCTTCCGGGATTTCCCAGGTCTGCCACGATGACGGCCGGCGCCGGCGGTGGGCGGCGATGCGCCGGGCCATTTCTTCATCGAAGATGCGGGCTGTCGCCACATAAGCATGCCGCCCGGGAAGGGCGGCAGCATAGCGTTCGGCAAAGGCGCTTTTACCACTCCGCGCCCCGCCGGTGACAAGGATGATGTTAGATGTTTCCATTTACTTCTTGATTTCCGAATACAAATGAAAGACTTCCGGCAAAATGACTTTTTCCATACCGATCTTGATGAGGCTCGGCAGTCCCGGCAGGCAGTAGACCTGGCACTGGTGGATGATGCCAGCCGTCGTCCGGTAGGCCATGGCCTGGACACCGCAGGCCCGGCGATAGGCAAAATACGTCATCATCGACTGGAAGGCCGGAATTTTCTTATCGAACAGGTGTTCCACCGTTTCGATGGTCACGTCGCGCTTGGCCAGGCCCGTACCGCCGCTGGTGATGACCAGGTCGACGCTGCAGACCCATTCATGGAGATGGCGTTCGATTTCGGCCTTGTCATCTTTGACAATCTGATAGTCGACGACCTGATGGCCGTAGTTGGCCAAAGCCGACTGAATGAGCAGGCCGTTCGTATCGTCAGAAAAGCTGCGGCTGTTGCTGATCGTGAGAATCGCCGCCCGCAAGGGATGTTCTTCCATTTTTTTACTATTCAAGATGAATAACCTCCTAACTTAAGACACATAAGATTCTATGATAGAAAAGGGATCGCGCCCTTCCAGCAATCCTTGTAAGAACGCAGGGATGAAACATTCACTGACGACCTGAACCTCATAGGACCGTTCCCCGTCCTGACTGGCAACGGTGATGCCGTCCCCCAGGGCCAGGCGCACGGCACAGGCCGGGCCGCCTGATGGCAGGACCTCGCTGCGGGACCAGAGGACCGTCGCCTTATCCCGCCAGGGGTATGGGTCATCTTCATCGAAATCGCAGTCCACGACTTCGGCTGCGACGACGAGGCCGCTCTCTTTAGCCTGTTCTGCCGTATGGCAGACGAACTGCGTGTACTCATCGTCGGAAGTAGCCGCCGCTGCCGAAATGTACAGCAGGCGGAAGTCGTCCCACAAGACGTGCTCTGAAATAAATTCTTCTGACGGGGCCATATCGGCCTCTTCATCGACAAAAGACGTATGCCAATTATAGGCGGAACAGATTTCCTCCGCATCGTCGCCGGCATTGAGGGGATACACGTGGAAATCCAGTTTCTGAAAACCTTCCGTCACGTGAACATCGAGACCGTGCTCCGACTCGTCTTCCTGCCAAAAGAAAAATGGCAGACCAATATATATCACATCCAATATGATCACCTCTTATAATTATACTATTCGACCTGAAAGGGCAAAAGTCCTACTTGAAAAATATATGTTCTTGTAATGTCTGGCAATTCTTATATAATATAAATATAAACTACGGCTGCCCCTCTTGTAAACAAGGCAGCCAGAAAGGAAGTAATCTTATGTTAAAAAAAATCGCAACCCTGGCCGTTACCTTCGCCTGCCTGTTCAGCTTTATGGCATCGGCTACCTTTCTCGACGATAATCCCCGCTTCGTCCAAGTCGGTCACAACGACACGACCGAATCGTATATCGACATGAACACCATTCAGTCCGTCCGCTACGATCCGCCGTACTATATCATCCGGGCTACTGTCGTGACCTATGATTATGCCAACAATACGGTCCAAGGTTATGATAACAATTTCTTCTACAATTTTAAAGCCCAGACCGTAAAGACCCAGACCCTCGGCGACGTCAGTTATGACTTGCAGGGCAATGTCCTGTCCACTTCGGCCCTGCCCAATCCGGAAGTCAAGACGACAGACCGCCTGTCAGTCAACGGCCATGCCGCTAACCGCGCCTTCCGTACCTGTTACGACATGAACTTTTTCCAAGAATAGGCTCTCAAAATTATTGAAAAGGATTTGATATTTCATGGATTCCCTGATCCACATCATCACGACGATTGTCACCCTCGTCTTCATCGCCGCCGTCCTCTACTCCCTCACGTCGGCCCTGCGCAAACGGCGGCGCAAAGCCAAAGTTCAAGAAGAACTGGCCAAGAAGGAACATGTCAAGGTCGAAAACCTGCACCAGTACGACATCAAGCCCGACGATGGCTATTATAAATACCCTATCGAAGAAAAGGGGAAACTGCGCCGCTTCCCGCAGCACTTCACAGCCGTCGCCCTGGAACTGGCCAATGAGCAGCCTTATTCCATCTGTCTCCTGGCCCTGGCTGAATTTGACCACGGCGAACTGAAGGATACCCGCTATTTCTACGTCCGTCCGCCAGAAAATAACTTGTCCACCGTGAAAGACCGCTACCACTGGGATGAACTCTCGAAGGCCGATGAGTTCGGCGAATATTGGCAGGCCGGCCTGAAAAACCTCATCGAAGGACAGACCCTGGTCGCCCACAACGCGCCGTTCGTCATGGGCTGCCTGACCCACGCCCTGCACATCTACGGCATCGATGCCCCGGCGTTCCGCTATGCCGATACGCTGGAAGTCGCCAAGAAGCTCTATCACTTCCCGTCGAACCAGCTCGACGTCATCTGCGATGAAATGGACATCGAAACGGAAGAAGGCAACCTCTTGAGCCAGGCCATCGCCATCGGCCGCTTCTTCCTCACAGCCCATAAAGAATACCCCATGTTCCTGCCAGATTTGGCCTATATAAAAGAAGCGCCGACGACAGACGACAAAGAAGCCGCCCTCATCGCAGCTGTCGAACGCGAAGAAGGGACACCGGAAGAAATGTTTGCCCCAGAAAAGCCTGACCAAGCCCTCATCGACGACTTAGTGCAAAAAGGCTACGTAGAAGCCGGCGAAAAGCCTGGCACCTATTACGCTACCGACAAAGGCCTGGACTTCTCCGAAAGTCGGTAGTTTTGTGGCTCGTGGCTAGTGGCTCGTGACTCGTGGCATGAATGTTTGACGAAAGGCTCCCATTATAGGGGAGCTGGCCGCCGAAGGCGGTCTGAGAGGTTGCCTTTAACATCAAAAAAGGACTATCGCATGAAGGTTTGTATCATCATGCGATAGTCCCTTTTACTTTATAGTTTGTAGAAGCTGGTTTTAATTTTTTACCATTTGCTGCAAACTAAAAACTACAAACTTGATACTCAAAAAGAGGCTGTCTTAATGCGACAGCCTCTTTTGTTATCATCAAACAGCTCTTATTTGGAGTACAATTCGACGATCAGTGTTTCGTTGATTTCTACCGGAATTTCGTCGCGTTCGGGCATACGGGTCAGTGTGCCTTCGAAGCCGTCGAAGTTCTTTTCAATGTACGGTACATCGAAAGTCTTCAATTCCTGGAAAGATTTTTTGTACATTTCGTTGGAGCGGGAAGCTTCTTTCAAAGCGATAACGGAACCAACTTTAACGTGTGCCGACGGGATGTCGCAGCGTTTGCCATTGACCAGGATATGGCCGTGGTTGACCATCTGACGTGCCTGGCGGATGGAGTTTGCAAAACCGATACGGTATACCAGGTTATCCAAACGGCATTCCAGCAATTTCAGCATGTTCTGGCCAGTAACGCCTTCCATCTTCTTGGCTTTATCATAATAACGGACAAACTGACGTTCGAGCAAATTGTAGTATGCGCGAAGTTTCTGTTTTTCCAATAACTGTGTGCCATATTCAGACATTTTTTTCTGACGCTGATCTTTACGTACGCGTTTTAATGCCTTAGGGTGTCCGTACACATTAACTCCGAACCGGCGACATTCCTTAAAACGCGGGTCTCTCCTCGTTGCCATTTTCTACATCACCTCATATTAGTAATTCAAGAAATTAAATTTTGCTTACGCAATGTATAAATGATATCATGAAAAAAGCCTCATTGTCAAGGGAAATATGATTCTTGACTTATTTTCTTCACTATGCTATACTTTAAATAATAAATAATAATTAATATCAATTAATAATATGCAGATAAATTCAGGAGGTGCTCTCATGACCTATTTCACCACAGCCGTCACCAACCGGCGCACGAACTACACCCTCAGCAAAGACGTCACGATTCCTCAGGAAACGATCGTCCAGACCATACAGGATGTCATCCGGGAAGTGCCATCGGCCTTCAACATGCAGTCCGGCAAAGCCGTCATCGCCTTTGGCGAAACGCACGATGCCATCTGGAAAATCACCATGGATACACTCCGCAAGATTGTCCCGCCAGCCAATTTCGCTACAACGGAAGCCAAAATCAACTCCTTCGCCGCAGCCTATGGCACGGTCCTCTACTTCGACGACACGACCATCGTCGATAACATGGCCGCTCAGTTCCCGCTCTACGCCAAGAATTTCCCCATCTGGGCCCAGCAGGCTAACGGCATGATGCAGTTCGCCGTCTGGACCGCCCTGACCGATTTGGGACTCGGCGTCAACCTCCAGCACTACAACCCCCTCATCGACGACGAAGTCAAGAAACTGACTGGCATCCCCAAAGAATGGCAGCTCATCGCCCAGATGCCCTTCGGCCATCCCACAGAACCACCAAAACCCATCGTCAAAGTCCCCATCGAAGAACGGGTGAAAGTTCTTCAGTAAGAAAAAAAGCGCTGTCGCATGAAGACAGCGCCTTTTTGAGTATTAAGTTTGCAGTTTGTAGTTTTTAGTGAAAGTTTTTTAATTTAAAGCCCTCTTCTACAAACTACAACCCAGTATAACTATATCGTTAGTCATAAGCCGACATTTAAATCCGCTGTAAGATCATCCCCTTGAAGCCTGATAGTGAATCTGATACACTGAAATTTATGAGAAGGAGTTTACTCCAAAGTAGTTGTTACTCGTTCATATCGAGGATGGGTGTCCCCAGAAATCCACATAGTCCCGAGAAGCTGGATATTCATAGCTCCAATACGGTCGTCGTTGGATTTGTATCCGCACTGACAACTATACAGGTGCTTATGGTAGTCGCGGTTCGCCTTGCGGATAATACCGCATTTCGGGCAACGCTGGGAGGTGTACTTCGCAGACACTTTCAGGACTTCCGAACGGTTCTCGTGAGCCTTGTATGTCAAGAACTGCTCCAACTGGTAAAAACTCCAGCTCCGCAAATCGTAGTTCTGTTTCGCGGTTCTGGAAAGATTGCTTTCCTCGAAGCTGACGCCAGCAAGGTCCCCGAGCACGAAAAGCGTATCCTTGCCGTATTTCTGTACGAGTGTCTTAGAAATCTGATGATTCACATCAGACATCCAACGGTTCTCTCGCCCAGAAATGGCTTTGAGTTTGCGCTTCGCTGATTTTATCCCTTTGGCCTGAAGCTGTTTCCGTACTTCTTGGAATTTATGGCGTTTGGTGGCAATCTTTTTACCAGAGACGAACTTCGTCTTGCCTTGTTCGTCATAGCTGACTGCAAGGAAACGAAGTCCACGGTCGATGCCGACGACATGGCGGACGCACTCCTTCTGGAAATCTTCGACCGCCTTGGTAACAGGGATATGCAGATACCATCTCCCTTTCAGTTCGACCAGTTTGGCAGTACCGAGTTGATAGGAAACATTAAGGTATCCAGCGAAATGTTCGCCTTCGAAGGTACATTTGATTCTTTTTCCGAGTGTATTGATGGACAGGACTTGCCCGTCATCAACGAAGCTGTAGTCCCGGTTGCGGACTAAGTCAGCCTGCGGCCGGCGAAAGAATACGGGGTTTCAGAGCCATTCCAAAGTCTTAGGGATGCGTTGCCAGCGGCCATCCTCATCCTTATATCTATAAGGATTTTGGAAGAGCTGTTGTTTTACTGTCTTGTATCTGGCAATCGTCGTCTTGATAGAAGACTGGGCTAATTGAGACTTCAAACCGAACAAGCCACGAAGGTCACTATACAGTTTCTTGTTGAGGCTTTGGTAAGTCAAGTCGAACTGATTGTCGAAGATGTATTGAGACACGAAGTTGCAAGCCTGACGGTATTGTTCCGTCATTTGACGGAGCAATACTTCCTGTTCAGGAGTAACATGTATGCGAAGTTTTATCGTTTTGGTTAGGTCGGATATATTCTCACCTGCCTTTCTAAGGTGTATATTACTTCATCAAAAATATTGTAACATGGTTTTTGCTGAAATTCTAGTTAATAAGAAAGTGAGATGAGGCGGGCATTCCTCTTCGACCTAAGAGGTCGGAGTATCCTGCCCGCATTTAGATAAATCAAGTGGATTTTCGTCCTGATTAGCCAAGTAAATCCTGTTCGTCTTTATGGCGGCGGAACCAGGCGTCAGCATAGGAACAGCTGGTAGCCGTTTTCTTATGACGCCGCCGGATTTCATCGGCTGCGGCCTTGACGAGTTTGCCCGCAGCCCCTTGTCCGCGCAGGCTGTCGTCGACGAAGGTATGGACGATGTCGTAATTGCCGTCGTTTCGTTCGACGAAATCCACTTCAGCCACGACCATTCCCGCTTCATTTTCCATCCAGATTTTATTCGGTCCGTATTGTAATTCCATAATAAATCCCCTTCCTTTACATCGTAATTTCCACAATCTGCCCGTTATGGACCGGGCGGCTGCGGCGAAAAGCAGCCATGTATTCTTCTACCGGCCTGCCAGGATTTTCATAGACCAAGAGCAGGTTGCGGATAAACTGGGCGTGCGTAAAGACCAGGATGAATTGCTCTGGCCGCCGCTGCAACAACGACAAAGTCCGTTCGATGCGCCCGATGAGCTGGCGATAGCTTTCGGCACCTTCGCCGTCGATGTAATCCGGGTCGAGTTTGCGCCAATAATTGATGACCCGCGGCCGCCGCTGCTGCGACGTCGTCCCGACACACGTCGCCGGTGCTAAATACACAAATTCATGGACGCAATCCCAAATTCCCGTCACCGTATCGGGAAACCGCCCGATCGTACACATCGCCGTCTGCTGCGCCCGAAGATAAGGCGACGTGACAATCAGGTCCGGCCGCCGGGGAATCTGTAAGGCCAGCGACTGGGCCTGCTTGAGGCCTAGTTCCGACAAGGGAATATTGCGATGATCCTGCGTCGCTTCGCCGGCATTGGCAATACTTTCGCCATGACGGATGAGCCATATTCTCTTCACACTATCACCTGCTTTTTTCTTTTATTGTATCATAAAAAATGGAGGATTTGAAAGACAACCTCTCCGGCCTGACGGCCACCTCCCCTATAAGGGGAGTCTTGCCCCATGGCTCTCCTCATAGGAGAGCTGTCAGCGCAGGCTGACTGAACGGTTGCTTTTTATCATCGATAGATATTGGTAAACTGCAACCTCTCCGGCCTGACGGCCACCTCCCCTATAAGGGGAGGCTTTTCCATGGCTCTCCTCATAGGAGAGCTGTCAGCGCAGGCTGACTGCGAGGTTGCTTTTTTATCACCAGGAACATCCTTTATGCTCATTGACGTATTGATGAATAGTTTGGCAAACTCCTCTAAAATTTTTATGGATATCTAAATTGGTAAAACGGATGACCGTCAATCCATAGGATTCTAATACGGCTGTCCGTTCTTGATCTGACTCCATACCGGCTTCATCGTAGTGTTGCCCACCATCTAATTCAATGATGAACCCTGCTTCTTTGCAATAGAAATCGGCAATATAATTACCAATTCGTCGTTGTTTATAAAATTTCACTGGATACGTCCGTAAAAAATCATACCATAAGTGACGTTCTTCTTTGGTCATATTTTTCCTTAATGAACGGGCAAATGATATATTTTCTTTAGAATAGGGAAGCGTTTTCATAGAACCTCCTTGTAAAATATATTGAACTGCAACCTCTCCGGCCTGACGGCCACCTCCCCTATAAGGGGAGGCTTTCCCCACGGCTCTCCTCATAGGAGAGCTGTCAGCGCCAGCTGACTGAGAGGTTGCTTTTTGATCATCGAATAAGGGGAGGCTTGGTTCACGAGACGATGTCCTTCTTTTGAGTCTGTCGCGGCTTTGCCGCATCTGAGTCCGAGTATACGAAAACAAGGCCGCCTTTTCGGCAGCCCTGTTTCCGGGTGTGTATATGGCATTAGCGTGTTTTACTTATTGATTAGCCAATTCCTTATAAGTTTCATATTTCTTCTTAGCAAATTCTTCAGCCTTAGCAAAGAGTTCTTCGGCGATGTCCGGGAAGGTTCTCGTCAAGGCGGCGTATCTTGTTTCGCCCATGAGGTATTCGCGGAACGACTGCTGCGGTTCTTTGGAGTCGAGGATGAAGGGGTTCTTGCCTTCTTCTTTGAGCAGCGGGTTATAGCGATAGAGGTGCCAGTAACCGCAGTCTACGGCGCGTTTCATTTCGTGCTGAGCATTGCCCATGCCGCCTTTGATACCGTGATTGATGCACGGTGCATAGGCGATGATGATAGACGGACCATTGTAGGCTTCTGCTTCTTTGATGGCTTTGATGAGCTGGTTCGGGTCGGCACCGAGGGCAACCTGGGCGATGTAGATATGGCCATAGGTCATGAGCAGACGGCCCAAGTCTTTCTTGTTGAACTTGCGGCCTGATGCAGCGAACTGAGCGACAGCCCCGATTGGCGTAGCTTTCGACGACTGACCGCCTGTGTTGGAGTAAACTTCCGTGTCGACGAGCATGATGTTGACGTTGGCATTCATAGCCAGGACGTGGTCCAGGCCGCCGTAGCCGATATCGTAAGCCCAGCCGTCACCGCCATACATCCAGATGGTCTTCTTGATGATGTGTTCTTTATGAGCCAGGATTTCTTTCTGCAAATCCGCAGCTCGGCCTGTGAGGTGAGCGGCCATCAATTCTTTGATGTACGTCCGGCTGATGCCTTCTGTGACTTCGCCTTCGTTGGCGACGCCGATGGAATCGATCCAGGCTTTGATGGCGTCGTGGAGGGCACCGTCTGTCAAATCCATGAGTTCTTCCGATTTGATGCGGATGGCATCGCGTTGCTGTTCCATGGACAGGGACATGCCGAGGGCGAATTCAGCGTTATCTTCGAAGACCGAGTTCGACCAAGCCGGCCCGAAGCCTTCGCAGTTCGTCGTATACGGGATACTGGGCATTGCCGAGCCCCAAGCCTGGGTACAGCCCGTAGCGTTGGCGACGATCATGCGCGGCCCGAAGAGCTGAGTCAGGATCTTCATGTATGCCGTTTCCGTACAACCTGCACATGCGCCGTTGAATTCGAGGAGCGGCTGATGGAACTGGCTGCCTTTGACGGAGAATTTATCGAGGGTCGTATGTTTTTCAGGGAGTGTCTGGGCATAATCCCAGTCGGCGCTTTCATGACGCTGCGTTTCCAGCGGTTTCATCGTCAGGGCCTTAGCCGGGCAGGCATTGACGCAGGCACTGCAGCTGTAGCAGTCGAGCGGCGAAACCTGGATGCGGAATTCATAATCTTCCAAGCCCTTGCCAATGGCTTTCTTGGTCTTGAAGTCAGCCGGAGCTTTTGCTTTTTCATCAGCCGTTACCAAGTACGGACGGATGGCAGCGTGCGGGCAGACCAAGGAGCAGCGGTTACACTGGACGCATTTTTCCAGGTCCCATTCAGGAACGGTCGATGCGATGCCGCGTTTTTCATATTTCGTCGTGCCCAAGGGGTAAGACCCGTCGGCATAGGGCACAAATTCACTGACTGGAATGGTATCACCGAGCTGCAGGTTAGCCGGTTCGACGACTTTCTTGATGAAGTCCGGAATATCGCGGGTATCTTCGACGACCGGGTCGGACGGTAAATCTTTCCATTCTTCCGGTACGGTGACTTCGACGATATCCGAAATGCCGCGGTCGACAGCAGCCTGGTTCATGGCGATGACTTGTTCACCTTTGGCCAGATAGGTCTTGGCAATGGCGTCTTTCATGTATTTCACAGCATCGTCGATGGGCAGGATGTTAGCCAATTTGAAGAAAGCTGCCTGCAATACTGTATTAGTGCGATTGCTTCCCAGACCGATTTCTTCAGCGATCTTAGTCGCATTGATGATATAGAAGCGGACGTGCTTGGAGGCGAGCTGGCGTTTCACTTTATTGCTGAGGTGGTTGGCGACGTCGTCTTTATCCCAGCTGCAGTTGAGCAGGAAGATGCCGCCATCCTTGATTTCACTGACAATATCGTAAGTGCCCATGTAGGCCTGTTTATGGCAGGCCAGGAAGTCCGCCGATTTGATATAATAGGTGGCCCGGATCGGCTTCTTGCCAAAGCGCAGGTGCGACTTGGTGACGCCGCCGGATTTCTTGGTATCGTATTCAAAGTAAGCCTGGACATACATATCCGTGTTGTCGCCGATAATCTTGATGGAGTTCTTGTTGGCGCCAACCGTACCGTCGGAACCAAAGCCCCAGAACTTGCAGCTGATGGTCCCTTCCGTGTCGACCGTGATAGGTACGTCGGCCAGGGAATGGTGAGTAACGTCGTCGATGATGCCCAGCGTGAAGTGGTTCTTCGGCTGGAGCGAGTCCATATTGGTGAAGACGGCGTTGATCGATGCCGGCGGCACGTCTTTCGACGACAAGCCATAACGGCAGGCCAGGACGGTGACGTCCTGTTTGACGTGGGATATAGCCGCGCAGACATCTTCGTAAAGCGGTTCGCCTAAAGCGCCCGGTTCCTTCGTGCGGTCCATGACGGTAATCGTGCGGACCGTGTCAGGCATAGCCTTCATGAAGTGTTCCAGCGAGAACGGACGATAGAGATGAACCTGGATGAATCCGACTTTCTTACCTTCTTTGCAGAGCTTGTCAATCGTTTCCTGGATGGCACCGGTGACAGAGCCCATGGCGATGACGACGTGTTCTGCGTCAGGAGCGCCGTAGTAATCGAAAAGGTGGTACGGACGGCCCGTCAGTTCGCTGATCTGGTCCATGTAGTCCTGGACAATGTAGGGCAGGCGCTGATACCAGGGGTTATTGGCTTCACGGGACTGGAAGAACATGTCCGGGTTGGTAACGGTACTGCGCATGACCGGATGTTCCGGGTTCAGGCCGGTGTGTTTGAAATGATAAAGGGCATCGCGGTCGATGAGCTTGCCCAGTTCTTCAGCCGGCAGCATCTTGATTTTCTGGATTTCGTGAGACGTACGGAAACCATCAAAGAAGTGCATGAACGGCACGCGGCCTTTGATGGTCGACAGATGGGCAACGGCTGCCAGGTCGGCACATTCCTGGACGCTGGCACTACAGAGCATAGCCCAGCCCGTGTTACGACAGCCCATGACGTCGGAATGGTCACCGAAGATGGACATGGTGTGAGTCCCGACGGTACGGGCGGCGATGTGCAGGACGACCGGTTTCAATTCGCCCGACAGGCGGTGCATGACCGGAATCATCAGCATCAGGCCCTGTGAAGCCGTAAAGGATGAACAGAGGCTGCCTGTTTCCGATGCGCCATGGACGGCACCGATAGCACCGGCTTCGGACTGCATTTCAACTAATTTAACAGGCTGGCCGAAGAGGTTCTTGCGGCCGTTCGCCGACCAGACGTCGACGTGTTCTGCCATCGGAGACGACGGCGTAATCGGATAAATCGTAGCGACTTCTGTAAAGTTGTAAGCAACATCAGCCGTAGCTTCGTTGCCGTCTAAGGTTTTCACGATTTGTTTAATCATAAGAGACACTCCCCTTTTCTGCGATTCAAGTAAATTCATCCGGACTCGTATAACGTTTAACGCTTTTTGTACTTTTAGTATAGCCGTTATAGCTATAAAAGTCAAGCATAGTACTCATGCTATTTTGTCATTGATATGGCTTTGGTTATACGTTTTACGCGCATATAGAAGAAAGAGTGGTTCGTGGTTCGTGGCTCGTGGTTCGTAGGGGCCGTCCCAAGCCTTTTTGGCCCGTCAGGTGCCGACCAACGGGAGGCACAGGACGGCTGCCAAAACGGACAGCCGTGGCTGGGCGGCCCGCCTATGGGTACGTGGTCAGTTTACAAAAAAGGGGGCTGTAACAGAATAGCCTCATCTAAAAAATGGACTCAGTTATCTGAGCCCAT
>JACXXQ010000051.1_pt1 | contig 89001 bp, 79 predicted proteins | sample 8621361 | NCBI WGS metagenome assembly JACXXQ01 (sample SAMN15503820, study PRJNA645414) | gut metagenome | isolation source: feces | host: Bos taurus | place: USA | collected 2016 | reverse complement strand
AGTGCAGGATGCCCGATGATGCATCGGAAGGAAATGTACATTTGAAGAACATTCCTTTGCTGGCGGGTAAGTCCTATAAGCTGCACCTGATGCTTCTTCTTGCGGCTTCCAACATGAACTCGGAGGCATTTGCCAAATTCAAAAGCATCCTTGAATCTGTGGTTTATTACACGGTAATTGATAAAATAGCGACCAATATCACAGAGCGAACTTTTGCATTGTGGTGCAGAGATGTTCGCAATATTATTACGGTAGAGGACTTGGATTGTTTTGTAAAGAACACTTTTATTCCCACGGTGAATGACTGGAAACTCGATAATAAATCCAACTTCCTTCGCTTAGGGTTGAACAGTATGCAGCAATATCGAATCAAGTTTATTCTCGGTAAAATCACTGCGTATGTAGATGCATTGAAATTAGGGAAAACCACGGTGGAGGATTTAACTACCTATACGGAAACAGCAGTTGAGATTGAACACATTATGCCGCAGACTTGTACAAATAAAGAGCTGTATGGCATGGATGAAGAAGAATTCGCTGTATATATTAACCGACTTGGAAATCTTACACTGCTTGAAAATACCATCAACAGATCAATCCAGAATGATGTTTATGCAAACAAGGCAACTTACTATAAACAGTCTAAATTCTACATCACTTCTTCTATCTCGGAACTGGTGAATTTAGGACAGGATACTGCTATCAACAGAACAAACTCACTGCTGTCGTCTTGGCCTGATTGGAATAAGCAAGCCATTGAAGAACGACAAGAAATGTTCTATCGGTTAAGCGAAATGATATGGGAGCTGCGATAACCTACCAGCAAAAAAGAAGCGCTTTAGAGGTATTCACAATGGCAGAAAAACGAAAACCAGCAATCCGTCAGCGCCCGATACAGGTCAAGTTTTTTGTAGACGAAAAAGAACTTGACCTGATAAAACAGAAAATGGCAAAGATGGGAACGGACAACATGAGTGCTTATCTCCGCAAAATGGCAATCGACGGGTATGTTGTGAATTTGGATATGCCCGAACTCCGTGAGTTGACTTCCAAAATGAAACGGATATCCAACAGCGAAAACCAGATTGCCAAACAGCTCAACACAACGGGTAACATCTACGAAGCTGACATTGAAGAAATCAAAAAGAATCAGGAAGAAATTTACGACGGCATTAAAAAAATCCTGCTTTCTCTTTCCCATCTTAAGTGATGTTAGCTCCGCAGGAGCGTAGCCGATTTTGAAAAAATCGTCAAAGGGTTTGGGACGCTTCCCAACAAGCTTTTGCAAAAATCAGCTTCGCTGAAATTTGCAAAATGCACGATGTGTGTACACACGTGCACTGCTTGCAAAGTTTGTTTTGACCTTTTGTAAGCAAATTGAAGATTTTCATTTCCCACTAAATCGGCAACGCTATATTTTGTAAAACATCGCAGTGTGAAGCTACACCTGTGGTACTTGCAATCCCAACAATACTTTGAATAAATCGAATTGAAGTGAATGAAAGAAAAGGAGGCTCGACAGGATGGATGAGAAACGAACAGAGGAAGAAGCCCGTGAGCTTACTCCCGAAGAAATAGATGATATGATTTTTGAGGAACAGATTGCGAGTGGAGAGCATAATGAGAAAGTTCCTGAATACTACTTCTCCAGTCCCGACCTGTATGCCAAAGTCGAGCCTCGCCCCGATGATGCACCAAAGCGTGACATCAAGTTTGATGAAAACGGTAACATCGTTGTAAAAAATCCGTCTGCCTTTTGGTTGCCCGAAGTAACAATCGTGGATGAAATCGGCGGCGCAGAATACACAGTTACAGGCAGCTACGAGGGCACGGAAACTCTTGATAAAAAGCTCAAACGCATTATGGAGCAGAACGCTGCCGATGATGAATCTGATATCACGGAGGATGGCGAATGAATAGCGACACCTCTCTTGATATAAACAACCATTCCAATCCTGTACAGACAGTTGCCCAACCAAAGGAGGATAACGAAATGTTAAGGGCAACCGACAAAATCACAGCGCTTTATTGCAGATTGTCCGTAGAGGACACCAAGGATGAGAAGAAATACGGCAAAGAGGATTTGTCAATTCCATCCAAAATCAAAAGGCTATGTTGCTTCAATACGCACGAGATCATCGCTTTCCCCACCCGACATTTTTCATTGATGACGGCTACAGCGGTGTGACCTATGATCGTCCTGGTTTTCAGAAAATGCTTGATGAAATTGAATCCGGTCATGTGGGTACGGTCATTACGAAAGACCTGTCAAGGCTTGGGCGAAACTCCGCTTTAACGGGACTGTATATCAACTACACTTTCCCTCAGAACGATGTCCGCTACATCGCCATCAACGACCACTTTGACAGCATCAACCCCAACAGCACCGACAGTGACATTGCCGGTATCAAAAACTGGTTCAACGAATTTTTTGCCAAAGATACAAGCCGAAAGATTCGTGCGGTGCAAAAAGCAAAGGGTGAGCGTGGTGAAAGATTGACCGTCCATGTGCCATATGGCTACATGAAAAATCCCGAAAATCTAAAGGAATGGATTATTGACGAGGAAGCTGCACAGGTGGTCAAGAAGATTTTCACGCTCTGCATGAATGGGCGTGGACCAAGCCAAATTGCAGACCAGCTTGAAAAGGACAAGATACTCACACCTACCGCATACAAAAACAAGCAAGGCGTGAAAACACCGCACACCGAGCCGGAGAACCCTTACCGCTGGCACGAAAGCACCATTGTCAATATTCTCGAACGAAAAGAGTACATTGGCGCAACGGTCAATTTCAAGACCTACACCAATTCCATTTGGGACAAAAAGCAGCGGGAAAATCCCGAAGAAAGTCGAGTGATTTTCTACAACACCCATCCTGCCATTATCGAGCAGGAAGTCTTTGACAAGGTGCAGGAAATTCGTCAGCAGCGACACAGGCGAACGGCAACAGGCAAGAGCAGTCCGTTTTCGGGATTGGTGTTCTGTGCTGATTGCAAGCAGAAGCTCTACTATTCCACCACCAAATACTTTGAAAAGCGACAGGACTTTTTCATCTGTTCCACTCACCGTGCCAACAAGGACAAGTGCAGTGGACACTACATTCGTGCCGTAGTTTTGGAGGATTTGGTCTGGAATCACATGAAAGAGGTTATCTCGTATGTGACCCGATATGAAGCACATTTCAGGGTGGAAATGGAGCAAAAACTCCGTCTGCAAAGCGAGGAAACTATAAGGGTATATAAGAAGCGTCTGGCACAGGCAGAAAAGCGTATAGGGGAGCTTGAACGCCTGTTTATCAAAATCTACGAGGACAACGCCAAGGGCAAGCTGAACGATGATCGCTTTGCCATGATGAGCAAGACCTACGAGGATGAGCAGGCGCAGCTCAAAGTTGAAATCGTAAATCTGCAAAAAGAGATTGAAGTACAGGAACGACAGATAGAAGACCTTGAACAGTTTATTCATCGGGCACGCAGATACACCGACATCACAGAACTTACGCCATATGCTCTCAGAGAGCTTGTAAAGGCGGTTTATGTGGAGGCACCGGACAAGTCCAGCGGTAAACGCAAACAGAGGGTACATATCGAATATGACCTTGTTGGCTATATTCCCATGGATGAACTGATAAAAGCGAAACAGGCATGACCGAAATCATGCCTGTTCCAAGAAATTCACATATTACTGTTTTACGACCACCGAGCATTTGCGGGGCTCTTTTTTCATACCAGCTGGCCTGTTGGCAAAAATCAGCACTCCTCTTGTTCAAACAAACAATGAGTTGTGAAAACTATATAAAAGAGGTGTGAAAAAAGAATCTTTCGGTGGAGAACTTTTCCACAAAAGAAAACAAATTTTTTACAATTTTACAAGAGCCATTGAGCTTTTTTGGGCTAAAGTGCTACAATGCGTTCAAGACACCCGCTGCGCGCCGTGTATTTTATGAACGGACAAACAGCGGGGCCGGGGTTTGTATCTGGAACCTGCAAACCCGAAAAACGGCATGTGTGTTTGCCGGTTCTGCCTCTTCCGGGGTTGAGTCGGCGCAGAGAAACTTTGCTTATCTGTAAGAGGAGGAACCGCAACATGAAAAAAGTGTTAGCACTGGTGCTGGCCGCTGCCATGGCGTTCAGCATGGTCGCTTGCGGCGGCAACAAGACTGCCACCAGCGGCTCTGCCGAGGGCACTGCCACCGGCAGCAGCAATGTGACTGTTCAGCTGGGCCCCAACCCTGAGACTCTGGATCCCGCGCTGAACAGCACCATCGACGGCGGCAACATGATCCTGACCGCTTTCGAGGGCCTGCTGATTCTGGACGAGAACAACGAGATCCAGCCCGGCCAGGCTGAGAGCTACGAAGTGAGCGAGGACGGCCTGACCTGGACCTTCCACCTGCGTGAGGGCCTGAAGTGGTCCGACGGCACCGACCTGGATGCCAACGATTTCGTTTACACCTATAAGCGTGTGGCCGATCCCGCCACTGCCGCTCCCTACTCCGCCACTGTGGTGGGCATGGTTGCCGGCTACGACGAGGCCATGGCCGGTAATCCGGACGCTCTGCAGGTGTCTGCTCCCGATGCCAACACCTTCGTGGTGACTCTGGCTCATCCCTGCACCTACTTCGACAAGCTGGCTGCTTTTGCCACCCTGAGCCCTGTGCCGCAGGAGACCATCGAGGCCAACGGCGATTCCTGGGCCACCTCTCCCGAGACCTATGTCTCCAACGGCCCCTACTACATGACTGAGTGGACCGTGGGCCAGCAGATCGTGTTCACCAAGAACCCCTACTACAACGGCGGCTGGGATACCAGCAAGATCGTTACCGACACCATCACCTTCCTGCTGATGGAGGACTCCACCGCTGCTTACACCGCGTTCCAGACCGGCCAGGCCTCTCTGGTGCGTGACGTTCCCACCGAGGAGATCCCCAGCCTGACCGGCACCCCCGAGTTCCATGTGGATCCCATCATGGGCACCTCCTACATGAGCATGAACCTGCAGAACGAGCTGTTCCAGGACGTGAACGTGCGTAAGGCCCTGAGCCTGGCTCTGGACCGCGATTACATCGCCAACACCGTGCAGCAGGGCACCTACCTGCCTGCTTACGAGCTGACCGGCCCCGGCATCACCGATGCGGACGGCACCACCCCCTACATGGACAACTCCAACAAGGAGTGGATCCCCACCGATTACGAGGAGTCCAAGAAGCAGGCTCAGCAGGCTCTGGCTGACGCCGGCTACCCCAATGGCGAGGGCTTCCCCACCATCACCTACACCACCAACGATTCCGGCTACAACAAGGCTGTTGCTGAGTACATGCAGCAGTGCTATAAGGAAGTTCTGGGCATCAACCTGGAGATCGAGATCGTGGAATGGTCTTCCTTCACCCCGCTGCGCCGCTCCGGTGACTACGAGATGGCCCGCAACGGCTGGGTATTCGACTACAACGATCCCTCCAACATCCTGGAGCTGTTCATGACCGAGAACGGCAACAACGACGGTAAGTACTCCAACCCCGAGTTCGACGAGCTGATGAACAACACCAACATCGCCGACGTGGAGCAGCGCTTTGCCAACCTGCACGCTGCTGAGGAGCTGCTGATGAGCGACTACGCCATGATTCCCATCGCTCACAACAGCGACTTCTGGCTGCAGAGCACCGATCTGCAGGGCACCTGGCACAGCCCCTACGGCTACTGGTACCTGCAGTACGCCTACATCGGCGAGCCCACTGAGGACACCACTGCCGAGAGCGAAAGCGTAGCTGACAGCACCGTTGCTGAGAGCACCGCTTCCGAGGCCGCTTCTTCCGAGGCTGCCGAGAGCGCTTCTGCCAGCACCTCTGCTGCCGCCTGATTTGGCATCAAAACAAATCAAAGGACCTGCCCAAACGGGCAGGTCCTTTTTTGTCTGTTCAGGGAATCATGAAGTGGTTACCGGGATGACTGCTTCCCCGATGGTGATGCTTTCGATGGTATCCAGCGGAAGGATTCGGTCAAATACGCCGCTGATCTCGCAGCGGGGGCTTTCCCCTTCCGGTCGAATACCGCCGCCAAAGCCGGTCAGATCGATTTGGCTGCCGTCGGTGAGGGTAAGATAGACCGGCTGCGGGGTAAGGGCGCTGTCCGGTGTGCCGGAGGTTTCGTTTTCGCGCTGCTGCAGCGGCGTGTTTACCGTGTAGTCGATTCGCAGCGACAGCGGCGAGATGGACACGCTGTTCAGCACGGCGGTTTCTCCGTTTACGGTGAAGCTCTGCCCGCCGGCCAGCTCCAGCGAACTGTCCTCAAAGGCAAAGTCGAACCGCAGCTCCCAGGTGCCCCGGGCCAGAAGTGCCGCATCCTCGCCGATTCCCTGCTTCAGGTCGGTCAGGCGCACGGTGGCGGTGCCCGGCTTCAGCGGGGCATCTGCGGTGAGCAGCTGCACGAACTGGACGGCATTGTCGGTGGGGTTCTCGTCAAAGAACCATGCGGTTCCGTGTGTGCCGCCCGTATGTCCCACGTCGGTGTCCCAATCGCCGAAGCGAAGCGCCAGCGCTCCATCCCGGTTGGGGTCCGGATCCGCAGTGATGGGTGCACTGTCCTCCCGATAGATGGAATAAACGATGGCGTAGCTGTAAGTGTCGCCGATGATGGCGTCGGCCTGGACGGTTACCCCGTCCACGGTGGTGCGGGCGTCCAGCGGGTGGCCGATCCGGTCGATGATTTCAGTCTGGGCAGGTGCAGTGCCGAACACCGCGCCAAAGGCCTGTGCCGCGGGTTTCAGTGCGCCGCTGGCAGCCGCACCCAGACAAAGGGCCCCGGCAAGAGCCGCCGCCGCACCCAGGGCGCAGACCCGGCGCAGTGGGATGGCCCGCCCTTTGGAGGGCCGGGAGGGCTGGGCCGATTGGGCGGATTGGGTCATCAGGCGATCAATCATTTCCTGTTTCTGCTGTGGGGAAAACCGCAGCTCGTTCATGGCGTCCTTATAGGTTTTCATGCCAGTTCCTCCTGTTCCAGCAGGGTGCGCAGCCGCGCCCGGCCCCGGTTCAGCCGGGTGGAGATGGTGGCCGGGTTTTCTCCCAGCAGCCGGGCGATTTCCTTTGCGGCGTAGCCCTCATAATAATACAGATAGATCACCGCCCAGTACTTGGGCGGCAGCAGCTGCACGGCGGCCAGCAGGCTTCCCTACTCCGCCGGTGGCGCGGATAATCCATGCTTTTTCGTGTTCCGGACTTTCAAAGCTCCGGGGGCTGGTGAGCAGCTTGAGAAAAACGGTCTGGCAGATGTCCTGTGCGTCAGCGGTGCTTTTCAGGTAGGTATAGCTCAGCCGGAGGATCAGGTCGGAATAGGTATTCACCAGCCGCTCTGCGTGGCGGCGGTTCATGGGAGGATTCGTATCGCTCACTTCCTTTGCTGTGGTGTGGAAAAGCGCTTTCACCGGGAATACGACTGAGAGGGCGCGGATCTTTCAGTAAAAATAAAAAAATGCCCACTGGATGTTCCAGTGGGCACAATTGTTTGAAGAAATCAGCCGGGCACGCTGTTCAGCACAGCCTGAGCGATGGCGCCGCCCTCGGACCAGAGCCCCTCCAGCGTGGCGCAGCTCTCGTACTCCGCCGGGTTGCTCACGAAGCCCAGCTCCAGCAGCACCGCGGGGCAGATGTTGGATCGGGTCACATAGAAGGCGGAATATTTCGGCCCACGGTCGTTGCGGCCGGTGGGCAGGCTCACATTTGCCGAAAGAGCGGTGGCCAGCGGTTTGCCCTCGGTGTAGAACCAGTAGGCCTCGGTGCCGCCCACCTGATTCAGATCCGCGTTCATGGCGGCACTGTTGTGGTGGATGGCGATGAAGAAATCCGGTTTCTGGCTGTTGAGCATCTCCATCCGCTCGGCCAGCGTGTAGAACACATCGGTATCCCGGGTCATGGTCACGGTGGCGCCCAGCTGCTCCAGTCGGTACTTGGCGGCCAGCGCGGCGGAAAGGTTCAGCTCGCTCTCCTGGGGGAAATCCTCCACCGGCGAGCCGGGCGCGCCCATGTCGTCGCCGCCGTGGCCCGGGTCAAGCAGCACGGTCACACCGGCCAGCGGAAGAGCCGGGTCACTGCTGCGCACGGGCTGGTGCTTCAGGGCAATGCGGCTGCCGCCCTCCGCCGTGTAGTCCACAAAATAGCCCCACAGGGGATCGCTGTCCTGGAAGGTGAAGTGCAGAGAGAAGCCGTTTTCTTCCGGCTCCACGGTCACACTGGAGCCCTCAAAGCCAAAGTTCTGCGGAAGTTCACCGGAGAAGGTGGCGGAATAAAAATGCAGCGTAAACTCGTTGCCTTCCCAGATATGGGTGTAATAGGGCGTGCCGCTGCCCGTGAAGGTCAGATATTCGATTCCGTTCTCTTCGCTGGCAGAAAGGCCAGTGAAAGCGGCCTGCACGGTGCCATCCTCCAGCAGCTCACAGTCGGCCGCTTTTATGTAGTTGCCATCGGGCAGCTGATAGGCGTAGGTGCGTTTGCTTCCGCTCACAAAGGAAACGCTGTCTGTTACCTCTGCCACCGCGCCCTCATAGGCGGTCATGGCGATGGTGCTGGTATCCTGATAGTCGGGGAGGGCGCTGGCCAGCGCGGAGGTTACCCGCAGCAGCTGGCCGGGCTGTGCTGCCACCGAGCCATCGGAGACGATCTCCGGTGTACCGGAGCCGCCGGAACCACTGGTGGGTGCGGGCTTGGTCAGGGTGATGGAAACCGAGGATTCCCCCTGCTGGGCGGTGAACACGTTGTCGCCCTCGGCAAGGCTCACTTCCAGGCCCCACATGCCGTAGGAGCCGTAGCGCTCCACATTCTGGCCGTTCACGGTCAGGGGCTGGTTGGGGTCGGAGGTGCCCATCAGAAAGATGGTGTCGGTGTAGACCTTGCTGGCCGGATCCGGGGAGACGATGGCCAGCGTCTGGGAAAACTGCTGCTGGGCAATTTCGGGCAGACCGTCGCCGGAAAGGTATTGCAGGGTCACTGCGGCGCTTTCGGTGCCGTTCACAAGGCCGGAAAGGCTGCCCAGCACCACGCCGGTGCCTGGCTGCAGCTGGCATATCGCGGCGGCAAGAGCGGGGCTCCGCTGGGCCAGGGTCAGCTCCGGCTGGCCCTCGGCGGTGTAGCGGGCGGATACCCCCTCGCCGCTGGGCTCATACAGCGTCAGACCATACCGGTCGGCGGTTTCGGTCATCCAGTCCTTTGCAGCCAGCTCTTCCGGCCGGTACAAAGCCACCAGCATGCCCCGCTGGGAAGCCTGCTGCGTCAGGATTCGGATGGGGTCGAAGGAGGAGAACAGGCTGTCCGACTCGCTCACCATGGGGGCAGGCTCGGCGGAGTCCAGCTTGCGGGCCAGCACACCGCCGCCGGGGGTCTGGCCGGTGAGCAGCACCGTGTTGGCGCCCTGTGCGGCTGCCTCGTCCAGCGTGCTGGACAGGAAGATCGCCTGCTCCTGACGGGTATGACTCTCGTCGAAATATGCGGCCCAGGCATCGTCCAGCAGAACGGCCCGGATCTGGTCCGGGGTCTGCATGTGGGGCATGGCCAGGCCGGCAACACCCCGGATCAAAAGAACGACGGCAAAAATCAGCGCCGCCAGCGCAGCAGCGGCAAGAACAATCATCCCCAGGGCAAAGGGGCGACGGGTTTTTACGGGCATAATGGTTCCCCCTCTCGTGGCTGCCCCGCCCGGCGGGGCTTTGAACTCATTATAGCACGTTTGCGGAGGGCTGCACAGGAAAAGCATCTGCCAATTTTTGCGTCGGGGCCTGCGGGAATGTGGTATACTGAAAGGGATACCAGGGCAACCCCGCACAATTCACGCCTGCCGGCTCAGGCGGCGTATCACGCCAAAATTTTCCGTGCTATTTTCCAAAAATGCTCGCCAATCCACCAAGGATTGGCTGCTCTTTCTGGTTCATATCACAAAAAATTTTCTGGCGCACTCCACCACCTGGAATTGTGCGGGATTGCCCTGACAACAAGAGTGTGAGGATGGATTCCATGAGCATGCAAGTACCCAAAAACGGTTTTACCCACGGCGGCAAGTTCCACGCGGACGATGTGTTCAGCACCGCGCTGCTGCGCATCCTGCGGCCGGACTTCACCGTGACCCGTGGCTTCTCTGTGCCGGAGAACTTCGACGGCGTTGTTTACGACATCGGCAACGGCCCCTTTGACCATCACGCGGCGGATCGGGCCGAGCGCCCCAACGGGGTGCCTTATGCGGCTTTCGGCTTGCTGTGGCGGGAGTTCGGCGCACAGCTGGTGGGGGAAAATCAGGCCCGTCTGCTGGACGAGAACTTTGTGCAGCCGCTGGATCTGAACGACAACACCGGCGAAAGCTGTCTGCTGGCGGATGCCATCGGCGGTTTCAATCCCCTGTGGGATCAGCCCCGGGATCCGGATGAGTGTTTTGCCCGGGCGGTGGATTTTGCCCAGGTGATTCTGGAAAATAACATCGAGGCGGCCCGGGCGGTGAACCGGGCGGACGCGCTGGTGCAGAAGGCCTATGCGGAAAGCCGGGATGGCATTGTGATTCTGCCCTGCTATGCTCCCTGGAAAAATGCCCTCTACCGCAGCGATGCGCTGTTTGTGGTGTATCCCAGCCAGCGGGGCGGCTGGTCGGCCCAGTGTGTGAACGACCGGCTGACCAAGCGCCCCAAGAAGCCCTTCCCCATGGGCTGGGCAGGCCAGCCGGAGGAGCATCTGCGAAAATCCTCCGGCATTGCCACCCTGCGTTTCTGCCACGCCAGCCGGTTTCTGATCACCGCCGAGACCAAAGAGGACGCCATCGCCGCCTGCTATTTTGTGCTGCGGGGCGGCAAAAAATAAGTTTGCAGAATAAGGATGGAACCTTCCATGGAACAGAACAATCTGCCGGCTCCCGCCTATGTGTATATGATGCGCTGCGCCAATGGTGCGCTGTACACCGGCTGGACCAATGACCTGCTGCGCCGGCTGCGGGCCCACGCCAGCGGCAAGGGGGCAAAATACACCCGGGGCTTCGGGGGTGAGACGCTGGCCTATGCCGAGCTGCTGGAGGACAAAACCGCCGCGCTGCGCCGGGAAGCAGCCCTCAAAAAGTGCAGCAAGGAGGAAAAGGAGACGCTTGCCGCCGGGTTTGATCCGGCCCGTTTTGTGCTGCTGCGGCCAGCTCGCCCGGCGGATGCCGAGGCGGTGCTGGGCATTTACAGCCACTATGTGCTGCACTCCACCGCATCCTTTTTGTATCAGCCGCCCAAACTGGAGGATTACCGGCGGGAGATGCGAGCCCTCTGCCGCCGCCTGCCCTTCTTTCTGGCGGAAAACGCACTGGGGCAGGCGCTGGGTTACGCCTGTGCCCATCCCTGGCGCTACGGCACCGGCGCCTATGCATGGGACACCGAGACCACCATCTACCTTGCCCCGGAGGCCCGGCGGCTGGGTGTGGGCAGCATGCTGTATCACGCGCTGCTGGCGGCGCTGTGCCGTCAGGGCTACTGGAACGCCTATGCGGTGCTGGCGGATCCCAACCCCGCCAGTGAAGCCTTTCATGAGCGGTTTGGCTTTGTGTGCGAGGGGCGGCAGGCCCGCTGCGGGCTGAAGAACGGCTGGCAGGGCGTGAGCTACTGGCTGATGGATCTGGCCCCCGGCCGCACCGACCCGCCCGCAGAAGAGCCCCGCGCTCCGCTGCCCGGAGAGCTGGCTGCGCTGGCTGCCGCCGCCCGTCAGGGCGCGGACTGGAAGCAGCTGGCCGGGCTGGAGCCGGATGAGAAGAACAGGGAGCAGTGAATCGGATGGAACGGGAAATCACGCCGGGGCGTTACCGGCACTTCAAGGGCAATTATTATCAGGTGGAGGGCGTTGCCCGTCACAGTGAGACCGACGAGCGGCTGGTGGTATACCGGCCGCTGTACGGCGAGGGCGGCCTGTGGGTGCGCCCCTACGAAATGTTTGCAGGCCCGGTGGATCGGGAAAAATACCCGGACGCGGACCAGACCTGGCGCTTTGAGCGGGTTGGAGACTGAGCCCTGCCCGAAAAAGGAAAAAGCGCAAAAGCCATTTTGGCTTTTGCGCTTTTTATCAAACCGATTCCTTCAGGATGCGGCCGTCGGTGCTGATCACAGCCACCTTCACATCCAGTGCCTTGCCGCTGGCGGCCACCGCCCGCTGCACGGCGTATTCCATCCCGCCGCAGCAGGGCACCTCCATGCGCACTACGGTCAGGCTGTGGATGTTGTTGGCCGCCAGAATGGCGCCCAGCTTTTCGGAATAATCCACCATGTCCAGCTTGGGGCAGCCGATCAGGGTTACCCGGCCGGCCATGAACCGGCTGTGCAGGCCCGCGTATGCGTAGGCGGTGCAGTCGGCGGCGATGAGCAGGTCGGCCCCGTCAAAATAGGGGGCGTTCACCGGGGCCAGCTTGATCTGTACCGGCCACTGGCGCAGGCAGCTGGCGGGCTCCTGGCCGGGCACGGCGGCTGCGGGCTGCGGGTTCAGCGCCCGGCTGCGGCTGCCGGGGCAGCCGGTGTGGGCGGGGGCGCCGGTCTTTGCCTTGTTGGCCAGCACGGCGGCTTCGTCGTAAGCGGCGGCCTCCCGCTCTTCAAAGGAGATGGCCCCGGTGGGGCAGGCGGGCAGGCAATCGCCCAGGCCGTCGCAGTAGTCGTCCCGCAGCAGGCGGGCCTTGCCGTTTACCATACCAATGGCTCCCTCGTGGCAGGCCGCGGCGCAGGCGCCGCAGCCGTTGCAGGCGGCTTCGTCGATTTTAATGATTCTACGGATCATAACAGCAGTTCCTTCCTTTCACGCCCACCGGGCGCAGCTCACAATCAAATTCTGTACCCAGTATACCCGGTGGATGTCAAATATTCTGTTTGAAATCAAACAAAATGAAAAGAATATAATCCTATTGACAAGATGGGAAATGTGGCGTATCATATCGCTATCCTGAATTTTCCACGGAAAGGCGGCGTGTGCAATGAATCGGATGTATCTTTGCCCGGCGGCCGGAGGTCTGGCCCGATGTTGAACCGGCCGGGCGCGGGGCCCGTATACCGGATGCAGTCCAATCGAACCAGAAACAGAAAAGGAGAATGAACCATGTCCAAGATCTACACCGCGGCGGATCAGCTGATCGGCCGCACTCCCCTGCTCCGTCTTGTCCGCCTGGAACAGCAGCTGGGCCTGAATGCCGTGCTGCTGGCAAAGCTGGAGTCCTTCAATCCCGCCGGTTCGGTGAAGGACCGGGTGGCCAAGGCCATGCTGGATGATGCCGAGACGAAGGGCCTGATCGGCCCGGGCGGCACCATCATCGAGCCCACCAGCGGCAACACCGGCATCGGCCTTGCCTCGGTGGCGGCGGCCCGGGGCTACCGGGTGGTCATCGTCATGCCGGACACCATGTCGGTGGAGCGTCGCCAGCTGATGATGGCCTATGGGGCCGAGCTGGTGCTCACCCCCGGCTCCAGGGGGATGACCGGCGCCATCGAAAAGGCAAAGGAGCTGGCGCACGAGACCCCCGGCAGCTTTATTCCCGGCCAGTTTGAAAATCCCGCCAACCCGGACGCCCACTACCGCACCACCGGCCCCGAAATCTGGCAGGATACCGACGGCAAGATCGACCTGTTTGTGGCCGGTGTGGGCACCGGCGGCACCATTACCGGTGTGAGCCGTTACCTGAAGGAACAGAATCCGGCCATCCATGTGGCCGCGGTGGAGCCGGCGGATTCGCCGGTGCTGTCCGGCGGGAAAGCCGGCCCCCACAAGCTGCAGGGCATCGGCGCGGGCTTTGTGCCGGATGCTCTGGATCAGAACGCCTATGACGAGGTGCTTACCGTGACCACCGAGCAGGCTTTTGAGGCCAGCCGGGCCCTGGGCCGGGCAGAGGGCGTACTGGCGGGCATTTCCTCCGGCGCGGCGCTGGCGGGCGCTATCCGGCTGGCAAAGCTGCCGGAGAATGCGGGCAAGACCATCGTGACCCTTCTGCCGGACACCGGCGACCGGTATCTGTCCACCGGGCTGTTCACCGCAGAGGGCTGAAAAACAGATTTTCCATAACAAAAAGGGAGGAGCGTTTTTAACGCTCCTCCCTTTTTGGTCCAAATGGCCCGCCGCACACAAACGGCCAGGAGGTCTTATGGCGGGCCTTACGGCAGAGAAAGAGAGAACAGAGACCGACGACTCACAGCAGATGCACCGCAACAACCAGACCGGCAAACACGATGGAAACCATGCTGGTGAGCTTGATCAGGATGTTGATGGAGGGGCCGCTGGTGTCCTTAAAGGGATCGCCCACGGTGTCGCCCACCACGGCGGCCTTGTGGCAGTCGCTGCCCTTGCCGCCATGGGCGCCGCTCTCGATGTACTTTTTCGCGTTGTCCCACGCGCCGCCGGAGTTGGCCATCATCACGGCCAGCACAAAGCCGGTAACGGTGGTGCCTGCCAGCAGACCGGCCACGCCTTCCACGCCCAGGATCAGGCCCACCACAACGGGCACGATCACCGCGATCAGGGCGGGGGCCAGCATCAGCTTCTGGGCGCTGCGGGTGCACATATCCACGCAGGAGGCATAGTCCGGTTCGGCCTTGCCTTCCATCAGGCCCTTGATTTCCTTGAACTGGCGGCGAACCTCCACCACGATGCTCTGGGCCGCCTTGCCCACCGCGTCCATGGTCAGAGCCGCGAACAGGAAGGGCAGCATGCCGCCGATGAACAGACCGATCAGGGTGGTGGGATTGGTGATGGACAGATCCAGCACAATGTCCGGATCAATCTGGTGAACCTTGTCGATGTAGGATGCAATCAGCGCCAGTGCGGTCAGGGCCGCGGAACCGATGGCGAAGCCCTTGCCGGTGGCGGCGGTGGTGTTGCCCAGGCTGTCCAGCGCGTCGGTACGCTGGCGAACCTGTGCGGGCATGTGGGTCATCTCGGCGATGCCGCCCGCATTGTCCGCAATGGGGCCGTAGGCGTCGGTGGCCAGGGTGATGCCCAGGGTGCTCAGCATGCCAACGGCGGAAACGCCCACGCCGTACAGGCCCATGTTGAAGTCCTCGGCGCCGCCGCTGCAGAAGTAGCTCAGCAGCACGGAAATGCCCACGATCACAACGGGAGCCACGGTGGAAAGCATGCCCAGAGACAGGCCGCTGATGATTACGGTGGCGCTGCCGGTCTCACTGGAGGCCGAGAGCTTTCGGGTGGGAGAATAGCTGTCCGAGGTGTAGTATTCGGTGAGCGCACCGATAATCACACCAGCGGCCAGACCGCTGATCACCGCGATGAACACGCCGGTGGCGTGCTCGGCGGGCAGCAGCCAGTGGATGGCGAACCAGGCACAGATGGCGATCAGCACGCTGCTGATGTATGTACCGGTGCGCAGGGCGGTCAGCAGATTCTTCTGGCTGGCGCCCTCCCTGGTCTTTACGAAGAAGGTGCCCACGATGGAGCACAGCACGCCCAGCGCGGCCAGCAGCATGGGAACGCCCACGCCCTGCATGCCGAAGCCGGCAGCCACGGCCAGCGCGCTGGTGGAAACGATGGAGCCCACATAGGATTCATACAGGTCGGCACCCATGCCGGCCACGTCGCCCACGTTGTCGCCCACGTTGTCTGCGATAACGGCGGGGTTGCGGGGGTCATCCTCCGGAATGCCCGCTTCCACCTTGCCCACCAGGTCGGCGCCAACGTCCGCTGCCTTGGTGAAGATGCCGCCGCCCACACGGGCGAACAGCGCCATGGAGGAAGCGCCCATGCCGAAGGTGAGCATGTTGGAGGTGATATTCTGAATCAGGATTTCCTGGCTGGCCACCGGATCAATGGCGGTGTACCAGAAATGGAGGAAGAAATACCAGATGCTCAGGTCCAGCAGGCCCAGGCCCACCACGGTGAAGCCCATGACCGAGCCGGCGCTGAAGGCCACCCGCAGGCCCTTGTTCAGGCTGTTCGAGGCGGCGTTGGCGGTGCGGCAGTTGGCCATGGTGGCGGTGCGCATGCCAATAAAACCGGACAGGCCGCTGAAGAAGCCGCCGGTCAGGAAGGCGAAGGGGGTAAAAAAGCTCAGAAAGCCCAGAGAAGCCATAATCAGCAGGATCACAAAGACCACCGCGAAGAAGATGGCCACGCCCTTGTACTGGCGTTTTAAGTAGGCGGTGGCACCGTTGCTCACCGCGGCCGAGATCTTTGCCATCTGGGCGGAGCCCTGAGGTTCTTTCTTTACCCGGGCAAACATGGCCGCCGCAAACAGCAGGGCAAGCACGGAGCCTGCCGCAACAAAGTACATCGCGCTCATGATCGAATGATCCCTCCTTGTTCAAAACACCGGCAAAGCCGGGGTGTACCACGCGAAAAACGCTTCAGGGGTAACGAAGCGAGAATTTCGCTGTTGCCTTCATTATAGAACGAAACCCCCGGAAAAACAAGAATGATGCACAAAATATTTTTGAAGATATAAAATATTTTGTAAAAATAGTTGAAAATGTATTTCCTTTACTGCAGGAAAGGATTATAATAGACTAAACACAATGGACGACCATGCGATTCTGCCGTTTTTTACGGAAAAGCAGTTGCGTCCCCGGAAAGTTTTCTGCTACAATGTGTTAAAGTGAAAAAGTGAGCGAGGGCGAAAAGGCATGAAGCGAGGGCTAGTACTGGCGGGCGGCGGAGCCCGCGGCAGCTACCAGGTGGGGGTATATCAGGCGCTGACCGAGCTGGGCTGGCGGCCGGATGTGATTACCGGCACCTCGGTGGGCTGCCTGAACGGCGCCATGTTCGCCACCGGTCAGTGGGCCACCGCCCGGGACATGTGGCTCACCATCGACACCCGTCAGGTGATCACCGACCCGCCGGACCCGGAGCAGGGGGTGCTGAACTTCTGGCAGGAAACAGTGCGCGGCGGCGGGCTGGATGTGACCCCACTGGAGAGCATCGTGGATCGGGTGCTGGACGAGGATGCGCTGCGCACCTCCCCCATTGAATTCGGTCTGGTCACCGTGAACAAGCGCAACCTGCGCCCGCTGGAGCTCACGGCGCAGCAGATTCCGCAGGGGCAGATGAAGGATTATCTTCTGGCTTCCGCCGCATGCTTTCCGGCCTTCCGGCCCCGGGCCATTGAGGGCGAGCAGTTCATCGACGGCGGCTATGCCGACAATATGCCTGTGGGCCTTGCCCGGCGTATGGGTGCGGAAGAAGTGGTGGCCGTGGATGTGGACGGCATCGGCATTACCCGCCGGATGCCGCCCCAGCTGCCGGTGATTCTGGTGCGCAGCCACTGGGAACTGGGCGCGATTCTTACCTTTGATCCCCAGCAGGCAAGGCAGAACATCGCCCTGGGCTACAACGATACCTACCGGGCCTTTGGCCGGATTCTGGGCATTGCATACAGCATACAGGCCGGCCAGGAGCGGGCGCTCACAGAGGGTTTTGTGCGCCCCTACGCAGAGCTGCTGCGGCGGGTGATGGGGGCGAACCCTGCCCTCACCTTTGCCGAACAGGCGGCACTGGGCGGGCTGGAAAAGCTGGCGGCCACCGCTGCCGCCCGGGCGCTTGCCCCTCTGGAGCGGGCCTGCGAGCTGGCGGGCGTTGCGCCGGAGCCGGTTTACACCGCCGGTGAGCTGTTTGAGGAATTTTTACAGCGGGTGGATTCCCAGATCTGCCTGCGTTTCGCACCGCTGTTCGAGGCGGATGCGGGCCTTTGTATCCGGGAGGCCGCGCAGGCGGCTGCCGCGCCCGGAGAGTTTTTGCAGGCACTTGTGGCGGCAAGCCTGCGCGGATCCCAGGGAGGTGAGGAGCCATGAGAAGATTTACAGGCATCAGTGCATCCAAGGGGCTGGTCATGGGGCCGGTTCACCGGCTGCATCACGGCACTGCCGGTCTGGTGCGGATGGTTGGTCTGCCGGTTCGCGAACAGGCTCTGTTCGATGCCGCTGTCATCCTGGCCAAGGAGGAGCTCCACGTTCTGGAGAAAAAGACCGACGGTACCCAGCAGGCCATTCTCATGTTCCAGCGGATGATGCTGGAGGATGCGGGCCTTCTGGCACAGGTGGCCCAGCGCATTGCTGATGGCGACGGCGCGGCCGCAGCCATGGAATGGGTGGGCCGGCATTACGCCGCCACTCTGGAAAATCTGGACGATGAATACATGAGCCAGCGGTCGGTGGATGTGCTGGACGTCTGCCGGCGGGTGGTGAACATTCTGGACGGTGAGCCCCGCAAGGCCCCCGAACTGGAGGTTCCCTGCATTCTGGTGGGCGAGCGCATCTTCCCCAGCGACATCATCAGCATTGACCGGGCCAAGATTCTGGGCTTCGCCACCAGCGGCGGCAGCATCCAGAGCCACGCGGCCATCATGGCCCGCACCATGGACATTCCTGCTGTGGTGCAGCTGGGCAGCGAGATGCTGGCATACAGCGAGGGGCAGGCAGCCATTCTGGATGCCTACAACGGCGACATGATTGTCAAACCGGACGCGGATGCGGTGCGCCATGCCCAGCGGCGGATTGTGGGCGAGGGCATGCTGAAGCGGCGTATGGCATTCCTGAAGGACCAGCCCTGTGTGACCAAGGACGGCACCACTGTTACCCTGCTGGCCAACTGCTCCAGCCCCACCGATATCCGGGCTGCGATGGATGCGGGCGCGGACGGCGTGGGTCTGCTGCGCATCGAATTCGTGATCACCGGCGAGCACATTCCTGCCGAGGATGAGCAGTACTATTATTATATGACCTGCCTGGAGGCTGCTGCCGGCCACCCGGTAACCATCTGCACCTTCGACATCGGGGCGGACAAGCGGGTGGCAGGTCTGGAGGATACCACCAACTATTCCCCGCTGGGCATGCGTGGAGTGCGCCTCCAGCTGAGCCATCCCGAGCTGTTCGTCACCCAGATGCGGGCACTGCTGCGCACTGCGCTCAAGGGCGATCTGCGCATCATGTTCCCCATGATCACCGGCCCGGCGGACTGGAAGGAAGCGCTGGAGCTTGTGGAGGTAGCCAAGAGCCAGCTGCGCCGGGAGGGAGTTCCTTTCAATGAAAAGGTACCCATCGGCGCCATGATCGAGGTGCCCAGTGCCGCGCTGCTGGCGGACGAGATTCTGACGGACCGGTGCTCCTTTGTGCACATTGGCACCAACGATCTGACCCAGTACACATACGCGGCGGATCGGCGCGACAGCCGGATGTCCGGCTATTTCACCGGCTGGCCCCACGCGGTGGGCCGCCTGATCGATATGGTGGTGGCGGCTGCCTGGAGCCAGGAGCTGCCGGTGACCATCTGCGGCGTGAGCGCCACCGACCCGGACACTGCCGAGCGGTTCATCCGTCAGGGTGTGCGTGGTCTGTGCATGGAGGCCCGCAGCCTGATGCAGATCAAGGCCCACCTGCTGGAGCTGGATCTGAACGAACCGCCCCGCTTCCAGCGATAAATACCGAAAATGACTCTCTCCCCTGCATCCGAAACCGGGTGTTGGGGAGATTTTTTTGCGCATTTGAGCAGATTTGCGCGAAAATGCGCGGATTCAGGAAAAGAAAATGAATAAATTTGATTGTTTTTGATAGAAAATGCTTGAATTCGCCAAATATCTGTGTTATAGTGAAATCAGAACAAAAGGACGGAACAAAAAGGAGGCGGCGTGATGCTGGCAGAAAAACGGTTTGCGGTTATTCTGGAAGTGCTGGCCAAGCGCCGGGCGGCCACGGTCACCGAGCTGGCGCAGCGGCTGGATACCTCGGAATCCACGGTACGGCGGGATCTGATGATTCTGGCCGAGCAGGGCAAGCTGAACAAGGTGCACGGCGGCGCCACCGCAGTGGACGCCATGTTCGAGAGCACGGAGCCCACCATGAGCGCCAAGGAGCAGCTCAATCTGGATCAGAAGGACATGATCGCCCGCTATGCGGCGGCGCAGGTCCAGCCGGATGACGTGATCTTTCTGGACGCGGGCAGCACCACCCTGCGGATGCTGGAATATCTGGAGCCCAGCGACGGGCTGCTGATTGTGACCAACGGCATCCTGCACGCCCAGCGACTGGTGAACAAGGGCTTCAAGGCCTACATTCTGGGCGGCATGCTCAAGACCGGAACCGAGGCCATTGTGGGCGCGGGCGCGGTGCAGGCGCTGGGGCACTACAACTTCACCAAGGCGTTTATCGGTATTAATGGCATCACCGTGGGCCAGGGCTACACCACCCCGGACGTGGAGGAGGCCGAGCTGAAGGCCACCGCGCTGCGCCAGGCCTACATCAAATATGTTCTGGCGGATTCGTCCAAGTTCGGGCGGGTATCGGCGGTCACCGTGGCCCCCATCGACCAGGCCTGCATTGTAACCGACCGCCTGCCGGACAAGAGTTATCGCAAGCACGCAGTGATCAAGGAGGTAGAAGGGTTATGATATACACCGTTACATTTAATCCCGCGCTGGATTATGTGGTGCGCATGGATGAGCTGGCTCTGGGCCAGGTGAACCGCACCGTCAGCGAGGATGTGCAGCTGGGCGGCAAGGGCATCAACGTGTCCTGGGTGCTGCGGGAGCTGGGCCACGAGAACGTGGCGCTGGGCTTTGTGGCCGGCTTCACCGGCAAGGCCATTGAGGACGGGTTGGCCGCCAAGGGCGTTGCCACCGACTTCATCCACCTGCCTGCCGGGCTCACCCGTATCAATGTGAAGCTGAAGGCCGGCGAGGAGACCGAGATCAACGGCAAGGGGCCGGATATCAGCGCCGAGGCGCTGGAGGAGCTGTATCACAGGCTGGATGCCCTGGGCGAGGGCGATGTGCTGGTTCTGGCCGGCAGCATCCCCGCCAGCATGCCCAGCGATGTGTACGAGAGCATTCTGGCCCGGCTGGAGGGCAAAAAGGTGCTCTGCGCGGTGGACGCCACCCGGGATCTGCTGGTAAACGTGCTGAAATACCGGCCCTTCGTGATCAAGCCCAACAACCATGAGCTGGGCGAGATCTTCGGCCGCACCCTCACCACCGACGAGGAGATCCGGGAGTGCGCCGCCAAGCTGCAGGAGCAGGGCGCCCGCAACGTGCTGGTAAGCATGGCCGGCGACGGCGCGATGCTGCTGGACGAAAACGGCGTCTGCCACCGGCTGGCCGCCCACAAGGGCAAGGTGAAGAACTCGGTGGGCGCGGGCGACTCCATGGTGGCAGGCTTCCTGGCCGGCTATCTGGACAGCGGCGACTACGAGCAGGCTCTGCGCGTGGGCAGCGCCGCGGGCAGCGCCACCGCCTTCTCGGATGTGCTGGCTACCCGCCCCGGGATCGAGGCTCTTTTGAGCAAGGCATAAGCGTGCGCCGCGGAACCACAGAACCGCACGCCTGCAAATAGATCGAACCCCCAGAAAAAGAACGAGAGAAAGGATCGACAATCATGCGTATTACGGATTTGCTCAGACCGGAAAGCGTGGAGCTGCACACCAGCGCAGCGAATAAGGAAGCGGCCATCGACAAGCTGATCGGCCTGCATGTGGCTGGCGACAATCTGGCAGATGTGGAGGCCTACAAGCAGGCCATTCTGGCTCGCGAGGCTCAGAGCAGCACCGCCATTGAGGCGGGCATCGCGGTGCCCCACGCCAAGAGCGAGGCGGTCAAGCGCCCCGGTCTGGCAGCCATGACTCTGGACACCGGCGTGGACTACGGCGCCATGGACAACAAGCCCAGCGACCTGTTCTTCATGATCGCCGCCCCCATGGACGGCAACCTGCATCTGGAAATCCTCAGCCGCCTGATGGTGCTGCTGATGGATGGCGACTTCACCGCCAAGCTGCGGGCCGCCACCACTGTGGAGGAGTTCATGAAGGCCATCGACGAGGCCGAGGGCGCCAAGTACGGCGAGCCTGCCGCCGAGGAGAAGGCTGCCGGTTACCGTGTGCTGGCCGTCACCGCCTGCCCCACCGGCATTGCTCACACCTACATGGCTGCCGAGGCTCTGGAGAAGGCCGGCAAGGCCATGGATATCCCCCTGAAGGCCGAGACCAACGGCTCCGGCGGCGCCAAGAATGTGCTGACCGCTGAGGAGATTGCCGCGGCTGACGGCATTATCGTTGCCGCCGACAAGAATGTGGAGACCGCCCGTTTTGACGGCAAGCGCGTGCTTTTTGTTCCCGTGAGCGAGGGTATCCATCATCCCGAAGAGCTGATCGGCAAGATCGTGGAGAAGCAGGTTCCCATCTACCACTACTCCGGCGCGGTGGAGACCACCGATACTGCCAAGAACGAGAGCATCGGCCGTCAGCTGTACAAGCACCTGATGAACGGCGTTTCCCATATGCTGCCCTTTGTTATTGGCGGCGGCATCCTGATCGCCCTGGCCTTCCTGCTGGACGATTACTCCATCAACCCCGCAAACTTCGGCATGAACACCCCCGTGGCGGCCTTCTTCAAGACCGTTGGCGACGTGGCCTTCAACTTCATGCTGCCCATCCTGGCGGGCTATATCGCCATGAGCATTGCCGACCGTCCGGGTCTGGCCGTTGGCTTTGTGGGCGGCAGCCTGGCCGCTGCCGGCACCAGCTTTGCCACCATTCTGGATCCCAACACCGCAGCCATTCCCGCCGGCTTCCTGGGCGCGCTGCTGGCCGGGTTTGTGGGCGGCTACTTCATGCTGGGCCTGCGCAAGGTCTGCGACAAGCTGCCGGACAGCCTGGAAGGCATTAAGCCCATTCTGCTCTACCCTGTAATCGGCGTGCTGTTCATGGGCCTGTTCATGTGCCTGGTGAACCCCATCATGGGCGCCATCAACAACGGCCTGATCGCTTTCCTGAACAGCCTGGGCGGTACCAGCAAGATCCTGCTGGGTGCGGTTCTGGCCGGCATGATGAGCATTGATATGGGCGGCCCCTTCAACAAGGCTGCCTATGTAACCGGTACCGGCGCCATTGCCACCGCCGCCGCTGCAGGCGCAGCGCAGGGCGCCATCGAATACCAGATGATGGCCGCCGTTATGGTGGGCGGCATGGTTCCCCCGCTGGCCATCGCTCTGTGCACCACCTTCTTCAAGAAGAAGTTCACTCAGGATGAGCGCAAGTCCGGCGTGGTAAACTACATCATGGGCCTGTGCTTCATCACCGAGGGCGCGATTCCCTTCGCTGCCTCCGATCCCCTGCGCGTGATCCCCAGCTGCGTGGTTGGCAGCGCGGTGGCCGGCGCTCTGAGCATGTTCTTCGGCTGCAGCCTGATGGCTCCTCACGGCGGTATCTTCGTGTTCCCCGTGGTCACCAATGTGCTGGGCTATGTGATCAGCCTGGTGGTGGGCAGCCTGGTTGGCATGCTGCTGCTGGGTGTTCTGAAAAAGAACAAGGAGCAGTAATCCATTTGTTGCAAAGCAGGCCCGCGTGCTGCGGTGCGCGGGCTCTTCAAAAACACAAACATAAAATAAAACAAAAGGAGAACAACTATTATGGTAAGCAAGATGACCAAGATCATGAACCCGATGGGTATGCACATGCGTCCCGCCGGTATGTTTGCTCAGGAAATGATGAAGTTCAACAGCGACGTGGTGCTGGTGTTCAAGGATAAGGAGATCAACGCCAAGAGCATCATGAACCTGATGGCCGCCTGCATCAAGTGCGGCAGTGAGCTGGAAGTTCGCTGCACCGGCGACGACGAGCAGGCCGCTCTGGACAAGGCTGTGGGCCTGATCGAAAGCGGTCTGGGCGAGTAAGCAGCAGAACATACAACATGCGGCGCCCCGGTCCACCTGATGGGCCGGGGCGCGCCTGATAAAAAGCCGACGAGAGGGGCACAAAAACCATGTTAAAGGGTACAGGAGCGTCCGCCGGTGTGGGCATTGGCCATGCGCTGGTGGTAAAGGAACAGAAATTGGATTATTCCGCCGTACAGTTTGCGGGGCAGCAGCAGGAGACCGAACGCCTGAAGAAGGCTGCAGCTGCCGTGAGCCAGCGGCTGAGCAACATGGCGGCCGAGATGACGGAAAAGGTGGGCGAGCATGCCGCCGAGATCCTGTCCGGCCAGATCATGATGCTGAACGACCCGTTCATGATGGGCCAGATGGAGGAGCAGATCGCTGCCGGCAACGTGGCCGAAGCTGCAGTGGACTCCGTCTGCCAGACCTTCATTGCCATGTTCAGCGGCATGGAGGATGAACTGATGCGCCAGCGCGCCACCGATATCGGTGACCTGCGCGCCCGGCTGCTCAAGCAGCTGCTGGGTCTGCCGGATGTGGATCTGGCCCATGCCCCCGCCGGCACCGTGATTGTGGCGCAGGACTTCACCCCCAGCATGACCGTGGGCATCAGCCGGGAAAACGTGGTGGGCATCATCACCGAGATCGGCGGCCGCACCAGCCATTCCGCCATTCTGGCCCGTGCGCTGGAGATTCCCGCCGTGCTGGGTGTGCCCAGTGCAGCCGACACCATCCAGAACGGCGACGAGATCGCCATGGACGGCAAGTTCGGCCATGTGTATGTGAACCCGGATGAGCGGACCCTGAAGGACTATGAGGAGCGCCGCGTCGAGTTTGAGCATCAGCGTCAGATGCTGAAGGCCTATCTGGGCAAACCCACCGTGAACGCGGACGGCCGCGCCGTGGGCCTGTATGCCAACATTGGTAAGCCCGAGGATGCCCAGGCCGCGCTGGAAAAGGGCGCCGAGGGCATCGGCCTGTTCCGCACCGAGTTTTTGTTCATGGGTCGGGACAGCCTGCCCACCGAGGAGGAGCAGATGAACGCCTACCGTCAGGTGGCGGCGCTGTTCGCAGGCAAGGAGGTCATCATCCGCACCCTGGACGTGGGCGGCGACAAGGAGATCGACTACCTGCACATGAAGAAGGAGGAGAACCCCTTCCTGGGCCACCGGGCCATCCGCTACTGCCTGGATAACCCCGAGACCTACATGATCCAGCTGCGCGCTCTGCTGCGCGCCGGCGCGGACCACAAGAACATCAGGATCATGCTGCCGCTGGTCACCGGCCTGGAGGAGATCCGCGCCGCCAAGGCCATGCTGGAAAAGGCCAAGAAGGAGCTGGCTGCCGAGGGCCTGCCCTTTGACGCCAATGCCCAGGTGGGTGTGATGATCGAGACCCCCGCCGCCAGCCAGATTGCTGATCTGCTGGCTCAGGAGGCTGCCTTCTTCAGCATCGGCACCAACGACCTGACCCAGTACACTCTGGCTGTGGACCGGGGCAACCCGGATGTGGCCTCTCTGTACACCCACTTCCATCCGGCTGTGCTGCGCAGCATCGCCAATGTGATCAAGGCTGCCAAGACCGCCGGCATCCCCGTGGGCATGTGCGGTGAGGCTGCCGCCGACCCGGCGCTGATTCCCCTGCTGCTCAGCTGGGGTCTGGATGAGTTCAGCGTGAGCGCCAGCGCCGTGCTGGCCACCCGCCGCACCATCAGCCTGTGGAGCCAGCAGGAGGCGGACGACGTGCGCGCCGAGGCCATGAACCTTTCCAGCGTGAAGGGCATTCAGGGCTACCTGGCTTCCATGATCAGGAAGTAACCATCTGAAATGCGGGCTCCGTTCGGGGCCTGCATTTTTTGTGCCGCATCCGCCCTGTTGTGCTATACTGGTAACATGCAAAAGTAAACTGTCTGAAGGAGAATCCCGCCCATGCGCCTGCCCATGAACCCGGCCGTCACCGGCCTTACCCTTTCCGGCATTCGCCGGTTTACCGCTCTTGCCGCCCAGACCCCCGGCTGCGTGAAGCTGACGCTGGGCGAACCGGAGTTTGACACCCCCCTGCCCATCCGGCAGGCTGCCCAGCAGGCGCTGGAGCAGAGCGATACTCACTACCCGCCCAACAACGGCCGCCCGGAGCTGCTGGCCGCCCTTTCCGAATTCAGTAAAAAGCAGGGGCTGGACTATACGCCGGAGGAATTCGTGGTCACCTGCGGGGCCACCGAGGCGCTGCTGTGTGCCCTGTCCGGCGTGGTGGATGTGGGCGACGAGGTGCTGGTGCCCATCCCTGCCTTTGGTCTGTATGAGTCGCTGATCGGCCTGTGCCGGGGCGTATACAAGCCGGTGGACACCGAGCCCTGCGGCTTCCAGCTGAATGGGCAGGCCCTGAACGCCGCGGTGAGCGAGCGTACCAAGGCTATCATCCTGACCAGCCCCAACAACCCCACCGGCTGCGTCTACACCCGGGAAAGTCTGGATGCGGTGGCAGAGCTTGCGCGCCGTACCGGCATCTATGTGATCTGTGACGATGTGTACTGGCAACTGAGCTACACCGATTCCTTTGCCCGCTTTGCCGCCCTTTACCCGGATCTGAGGGAGAACATCATCGTGGTGGAGAGCTTCTCCAAACCCTATGCCATGACCGGCTGGCGGCTGGGCTGGCTGGCGGCGGATGCGCCGGTGAAGCAGCAGCTGCAAAAGGTGCACCAGTACAGCGTGGTCAGTGTGACCAGCTTTTCCCAGACTGCCTGCATCGCCGCATTGAAAAGCGATGTGAGCGCCATGCGCCGGAGCTACCGGCGGCGGCGGGACTTTGTCTATAAGCGGCTGTGCGAGATGGGCCTGCCGGTGAACAAGCCGGAGGGAGCGTTCTACATCTTCCCCTGCATAAAGCAGTTCGGCATGAGCAGCGAGGAGTTCTGCACCCGCCTGATTCAGGAAGGCGGGCTTGCGCTGGTGCCGGGCAGCTGCTTCGGTTCCGAGGGCTATGTGCGCCTTTCCTACTGCTGCGCGGATGATCAGCTGGAGGAGGGCTTTGACCGTCTGGAGGCATTTTTGAAAACACTGGCCTGAAAACTGGAATGAAAAAACGAAGGAACGGCCGGCCCCTTGCATGGGCTTGCATGGGGTCGGCCGTTCCTTCGTTTGTATCAAAAGAGAGGATCGCAAAAGAATGAAAATCAGGCGCGGGCGGTCCAGCGGGCCAGCTCCTCGTCGGTGGCCAGCACATAGTGAGTGCCGCCCAGATGCTGCTGTTTTCCCGCCAGATAATCCACGCCGGCAGTGCGGTAGTCGTAGCTCTTGGCCACCCGGCCCCGCTCGGTGCGGGGGTCCGGCTGGGGAATGGCGCTGAGCAGGCTCTGGGTGTAGGGGTGCACCGGATTGGAGAAAATCTCCTCGGTGGTGCCGGTCTCCACCAGATGGCCCAGATGCAGCACGCCGATCCGGTCGGAAATGTATTTCACCATGGAAAGGTCATGGGCGATGAACAGATAGGCGGCGCCGGTTTCCTCCTGAAGATCCTTCATCAGGTTAACCACCTGCGCCTGAATGGAAACATCCAGCGCACTGATGCACTCGTCGGCAATGATCAGCTTGGGATCCATGATCAGGGCACGGGCAATGCCCACGCGCTGACGCTGGCCGCCGGAGAACTGGTGGGGATAACGATCCGCATGCTCAGGGGCCAGACCCACCTTTTTCAGAATCGCTGCCACCTTCTCCTGCCGCTCGGCGCGGCTGGAATACAGATGATGAATGTCCAGACCCTGGGCAATGATCTCCCCCACCTTTTTGCGGGGGTTCAGGCAGGCCATGGGATCCTGAAAGATCATCTGCATCTGGGTGCGCAGCTGCTGGTTCTGCTGGGCGTTCAGATCGCCGGAAATATCCATCCCGTTGAACAGAATCTGCCCGGCGGTGGGCTTGTACAGGCGGATCACGCTGCGGCCGATGGTGCTCTTGCCGCTGCCGCTCTCGCCCACCAGACCGTAGGTTTCGCCCGGGTAGATCACGAAGTCCACACCGTCCACCGCCTTCACGGTGAACTGGTGGCTGCCTTTGAAATACTGCTTCAGACCCTTGACTTCCAGAAGGGGTGTTCTTTCTTCCATTGTCAGATTCCCTCCTTCTTCATGCGCTCAATGCGGGCCTTCAGCTCCGGCGGCATCTCCACCTTGGGAGCCCGCTCATCCAGCAGCCAGGTGGCTGCGTAGTGGGTCTCGCTGATCTGGAACATGGGGGGATCCAGCCGTTCGTCGATGTTCAGCGCATAGGCGTTCCGGGGCGCAAAGGCGTCGCCCGGCACCGGATGCAGCAGGTTCGGAGGCGAGCCGGGAATGGTGTAAAGCCGGTCGTCCTCGGTATCCAGATCCGGCATGGCGCTGAGCAGACCCCAGGTGTAGGGGTGGCGGGGATCGTAGAAAATTTCGTCGATGGTGCCTGCTTCCACAATACGGCCTGCGTACATCACGTTTACAAAATCCGCCACCTTGGCCACAACGCCCAGGTCGTGGGTGATGTAGATGACGCTGATGCCGCGCTCGGCCTGAATGCGCTTGATCAGTTCCAGAATCTTGGCCTGAATGGTCACGTCCAGCGCGGTGGTGGGCTCGTCACAGATCAGCACATCCGGATCGCAGGCCAGCGCGATGGCAATGACCACACGCTGCCGCATGCCGCCGCTGAGCTGATGGGGATACTGACGCATCCGCTTTTCCGGCTCTTCGATGCCCACCTCGGTGAGCAGCCGAACGGCTTTTTCCCAGGCTTGCTGCTTGGGGGTCTTGTAGTGCCAGATCATGCCTTCCATGATCTGCTTGCCGATGGGCATGGTGGGATCCAGACTGGTCATGGGATCCTGAAAGATCATGGCGATCCGCTTGCCATTGATGTGGCGGCGGATGTCGCGGGTTTTCATGTTCAGGATGTCCACGGTGGCGGGGGTGCCGTCGTTGTGGCGGTAGTTGTACACGATGCTGCCGCTGTTCACCACGCTGTTGGAGGCCAGAATGCCCATGGCCGCCTTGAAGGTGACGGATTTGCCGCTGCCGCTCTCGCCCACCACCGCAAGGGTGGTGCCACGGGGCAGGTCGATGTTCACGCCGCGGATGGCATTCACCGGGCCTGCGCCGGTTTTAAAGGTGATGGACAGATCCCGAATGGACAATACAGTTTCTTTGGCATTGTTTTCCATGGTCTGTCACCTCACATTTCCTTCAGTTTGGGGTCAAAGGCTTCCCGCAGGCCGTCGGCCAGCATGTTGAAGCAGAGCATCAGCAGAGACATCACCACGATGGGAGGAACAATCTGATAAGGGTGGGTGGTGAAGCTGTTGAAGGTCTCGCTGATCAGGCTGCCCAGGCTGCACTGGGGAACGGGAATGCCCAGACCCACGAAGCTCAAAAAGGCCTCGGTAAAAATCGCGGTGGGAATGCTGAACATCAGCTGAGTGATGATCTGGCCGATGATGTTGGGCAGCACTTCCTTGAAGATGATCAGAAAGCTGCCGGCGCCCAGCGTACGGCTGGCCAGAACAAATTCCTGTTCCTTCAGTTTCAGCATCTCAGCACGGGCGATACGGCTCATGTTGATCCACTCGGTGATGACCAGCGCGATAACGATGGTGGTGAAGCCGGGCTTGACCACCAGAAGCAGCAGTGTCACGATCACCAGACGGGGAATGCCGTTGTTGATCTCCACGAACCGCTGCATGATGGTATCCACCCAGCCGCCGAAATAGCCGCTGATCAGGCCGTAGCACATGCCGATGGTCATGTTGATTACCGCGGACACGATGGCGATGCCCAGGCTGACCCGGGTGCCTTCCCATACACGGGTAAAGATGTCGCGGCCCAGAGTGTCGCTGCCGAACCAGTAGTAGGTATCGGTCAGGCCCTTTTCCTCGTATTCGTTCACCACCCGGCTGCCGGTGGTGGTGGTAAGTACCTCGTCGCCGTTGAAAATACCCAGATTTTCAATTACCGGGATACGGGGTGCAAAGTTCTTTTCGCTCAGTGTCTGGCTGGAATAGCTTCGGCCGCTCAGGCTGGGGCCGATCACCGCCATGACCACAATGATGAGAATGAGGATCAGGGCAATTACAGCGCCCTTGTTGGAAACAAAGCGGTGCAGCACATCGTGCCAGTAGCCCTGGCTGGCGAAGTTGGTGTCCAGCTGATCTTCGTGGCTTCCCCGCAGGGTAAAGTCATCCGGCCGCAGGTCAGTGATTTCGACCCGGGAGCCGGCGGGAATGGTTTGAATCTGGTTCATGCCTTCGCCCCCTTCTTTTTACCGAACAAGACCAGCCGCCAGCGGGCAAAGAAGCCCATGTGACCGCCATCGCCGGTTACCCGGATGCGGGGATCGATCACGCCATAAAGCAGGTCCACCACCAGCATGATGCCGATGTACATGGCGCTGTAAATAAAGCTCAGAGCAATGACCACGTTGTAGTCGTTGGACTGAATGGCCGTGACCAGCAGACTGCCCACGCCGGGAATGGAGAAGATTTTTTCCACCACCAGGCTGCCGGTCATCAGATCCACGATCAGAGGAGCCAGCACGGTGATGATGGGAATCAGTGCGTTGCGCAGCGCATGACGCAGAATCAGCGGCGCCCCGTTGATGCCCTTGCTTTCCGCCAGCAGCATGTACTCGCTGCCCAGCACCTCCATCATTTCGTTGCGGGTGAAACGGGCAATGGAGGCCATGGTGAACATGCTCAGCGCGATGCTGGGCATCACGCTGGAGAGAAAGGGCGTGTTGGCGGAATACAGCATGGGCAGCCATTTCAGCCGGAAGCCCAGCGTGTAGCTTAATGCAAGTGCAAACACATAGCTGGGTACCGAAACACCCAGCACCGAAATGGCGGTGCACAGGCTGTCCAGCCAGGTGTTGTGGTTCAGCGCCGCGATCACGCCCAGAATCAGCCCCAGCACCGCGCCCAGTGCAACGGCCATGCCGCCCACCTGAATGCTGATGGGAAGCCGGGTCTGGATGAGCTGGCTGATGGGGGTGTTTTTGCTGATGTTGTAGCTCACGCCGAAATCACCCTGCACCAGATTGGCCACATACCGCCCGAACTGAACCAGCACCGGCTGATCCAGACCATATTTTTCGTTCAGGACGATGCGCTGGTCATCGGTGAGTTTCTCGTCGTTGAAGGGGGAACCGGGCATGAGCTGCAGCAGGCAGAACAGCACCAGTGTAATGGCCAGCAGGGTGAATACCGAGATGAGCACTCGTTTCAGAATATAACTTTTCACAAGCGATCTCCCTCTTTTGATACAGTCTTTTGATACAGAAGCCCTGAAGAGGCAGGCGCCGCAATGCGCACTGCCGAACAGAAAAACCGCACAAGCTTCCCTTGCCTTGCAAAGCCAAGGGAAGCTGTGCGGCATAAAATTCAGGGGGTTATCGGAATTGTCCCGCCCGCGCAAAAGGCAGGCGGTTCAAAGGGCATCAGCCCTTGGTAGCGCTCTTGAACACCCGGTTCAGAGCAACGGGGTGGAAGTCCACGCCGGTCACATTGGACTTGATCATGCAGGCGTCGGCCTTGGTGTAAACGGGCACGATAACGGCCTCGTCCATGATGATCTTTTCGGCGTCGTACAGGGCCTGCCAGCGGGCGGAAGCGTCGCTCACATACTGGCCGGTGGTGCAGTCGGCAATGATGGCGTCGTACTCGGCGTTGCTCCACTTGCCGTAGTTGTTGTTGTTATCGGTGATCCACATGTTCAGGTAGGTCATGGGATCGGCGTAGTCGGGGCCCCAGCGGGTCAGGCAGACTTCGTAGTTGCCTTCCTGAATGTCCTCGACGCGCTGCTTCTTGGGCTCAACCTTGATTTCCATGGTCACGCCGGGCAGGTTGGTCTCCACCTGCTCCTTGATAACGGCGGCCACGTTCTGGGACTCGGTGGTGTCCTCCACCAGCAGCTGGAAGGTGAAGGTATCCTGGCCCAGCTCCTCCTTGGCGGCCTCGAAGTACTCGGCAGCCTTGGCGGGATCGTCACTGCATACATCCTGGAACATGGTTTGATCTTCCGAGAAGTCGCTGCTGTCCGGGCCGGTGGCGAACTGCGGGGGAACAGCGGTGTAGGTGGCCAGAGAGCCATCCTTCACAACGTCCTCAACAATGGAGGTACGGTCGATGGCGTGGGTCAGGGCCAGACGCAGATTCTGGTTGGCCAGAGCGGGTACGCCGTCCATGTTCAGGGTCAGGTACCACAGGTAGCCGGCGCCGTGAACACTCAGTTCAGGATCGCCCTGAACCTGATCCACCTGGTCACCGCTCAGCTTGACGATGTCCAGATCGCCGTTCTGGTAGCTCATGAAGGCCTGCTGGCTGTCCTTGATGACCTGATAGTTCAGGCAGTCCAGAGAGACCTTGTCGGCATCATAGTAGTCGGGGTTCTTCACCAGGCTGAAGGACAGAGCCGCGGGCTCGTAGCTGTCCAGAATGAAGGCGCCGTTGCTCAGCACGGTGTCCGGGCTGGTACCGAAGGTGCCTTCGGCCAGACCTTCATAGAAAGCCTGATTCACCGGGTAGAAGGTGGGGAAATACATCAGATTCAGGAAGTAGGGAACGGGAACGGTCAGCTCCACCTGCAGGGTTTTGTCGTCCACTGCGGTGACACCCAGCTCGCTCTTGTCCATCTCGCCGGCGATGATTTCGGCGGCGTTCTTGATCTGGCCGATGTCGCTCATCATGTAGCTGTATTCGGAGGCGGTGGCAGGATCAGCTGCACGCTGCCAGGCGAATACGAAGTCGTTGGCGGTCACGGGATCACCGTTGGACCAGTTGGCATCCTCCCGAAGATGGAAGGTGTAGGTGCGGCCGTCCTCGCTCACCTCGTAGCTTTCGGCAATGGCGGGAACGGGCTGACCGTCCGCATCCATCTGCATCAGGCCGTCAGTAAAGTCGGCAATTACCTCGAAGCTGGTGCCGTCGGTGGCCAGCTGGGGATCCAGCGAGGCAACCTCGACCTCGGTCATTACGTTCAGCACATTGCTGCCGGTGGCAGCTGCGGCGCCGGAAGAGGACGCCGCGGTGGAAGTGCCGCTGGTGGCTGCGTTGCCGCCGCCGCAGGCGACCATGCTCAGCGCCAGCGCGCCGGCCAGAGCGGCGGCGCCCATGCGTTTCCAAAGTTTCATGTGTGTGTGCTCCTCTCTTTTTGGATTGGATCTTCGCGAACCCCTTGAAACGAAAAAAGATCAGCTGGCCTGGCGGGAATCCGCTGCCGGGCCCTGACCTCTCTGTCGTTGTTTAGGATTATACTGCGTCAAAGTTATAAAGTCAAACAGTGAGAAAGCATTTTGTGACAATGCACAGGAAAGAAAGTGAAAAAAGTGTGAAATACAGCGATTTGTCAGAGATTTGTCCTTGACGGAAAAACAAAAAATCCCACAAAACCGCATGCATTAAGAAAAACAAGCGGTTTTGTGGGAAATACGAAAAAAGAAGTGTCCTCAGTTCAGGAACAGAAGCAGTTCATCTGCCGCAAGGCCGGCGGCCAGAACGCTCTCGTCGAAGTCGAAGGTGTCGGCGTGCAGGGGGATGCCGGTGCCGGTGCCCAGCAGCAGGAACAGGCCGGGCAGCCGCTGCTGATAGAAGGAAAAATCCTCCGAAATCATCAGTGGGTTTTCCAGAACCTGAAGCTGCGGCAGTGCGGCGCGGGCGGTTTCAAAGAGAGTCGGGTCATTGCGTACCGGCGGATACCCGGCAGAAAAGGCGATTTCGAACCGGCAGCCGGTTTTACGCTCGATGGTGCCGGCCAGATCCCGCAGCATGGCTTCGGTGGCAGTGAACATCTCGTCGGAATAGACCCGCAGAGTGCCCAGCAGCAGGCTGGAATCGCTGATGGCGTTGCGGGCCTGACCGCTGGTCAGCTTGCCGAACTTCAGAAGGCGGGGTTCCTCCGGCCGACCCAGCAGCTCGATCAGCCGGTAGCTTTCGTACAAAAACGCCGAGGCGGCAAACAGAGCGTCCCTGCCCTCGTGGGGCTTGGCCACATGGCTGCTCTTGCCGGTTACCGTCACGGTTACCTCGCTGGAGCGGGCCAGCAGCGGGCCGGGGCGGCTGGCAATGGTGCCGGCGGGCAGATCCGGCCACAGGTGCCAGCCGAAAATCCGGTCGCAGCGGTATTTCTCGAATACCCCGCTTTCGCACACCAGCTTTGCGCCGCCGGTGGTCTCCTCGGCGGGCTGGAACACCAGCAGCACATTCCGGGGCAGCTTGTCCAGCATCTGGCTCACCCGGCCTGCCAGTGCCAGCACCATGGCCATGTGGCCGTCGTGGCCGCAGGCGTGCATCTTTCCTTCATGACGGGAGACATAGTCGCAGCTGCTGCGCTCGGCAATGGGCAGTGCGTCCATATCTGCCCGGAAAGCGGCGGTATGCGGTTTGCCCGCATCGAAATAGGCGCACAGGGTGCTTTTGCAGGGCGAAAACAGGGTGCAGGGATACTGCTCCAGCACCCGGCGCACATAGGCCAGGGTCTCGGGCAGGTCGAAGTCGGTTTCCGGGATCCTGTGCAGGTCCCGCCGGTATTGGGTCAGCAGCTGCTGTGTCATAAAATTCTCTCTCCCTCTTTGTGGTTGCGTTTTGCTCCTATTATAAGCCAGCCGACGCGGATGCACAAGCGCGCCGGGATGCGGGAAAAGAAGGAAAAATCCGTTGACTTCACTGCAATAGCGTGCTATGATGCAGATATATGGATAGAGGCGCGGGCGCGATGAACCCCACAGGAGCCGGCAGGCACAGAGCGTGGGGCGGGGCAAGCCCGCCGAATCGGCACAGCCGGGCACGGCGGCGCCGATGGGGCCCCGGGAAAGACCCGCGGCACTGTCCGCGGAAGGACCGCGGGGGCGCTATCTTACCCGTAAGCGGTGGTGTTTTTTCCACGCGCCGGTAAGGCCGCAGCGCCCTTCCGGCGCGTTTTTTGTTGCCTGACAATCTGAAACAAAGAGAGGAGCAGCCGTTATGACCGCAAAGAATCTGAAGGGCTCCATCGTGGCCCTGATCACCCCCTTCCACGAGGATGGAAGCGTTAATTTTGAAAAACTGGCCCAGCTGGTGGATTTCCACCTGGAAAACGGCACCGATGGTCTGCTGATTCTGGGCACCACCGGCGAGAGTTCGGCCATGAGCCACGAGGAGGACGACGCGGTCTGCGAATTCGTGGTCAAGCGGGTGGCCGGCCGGGTACCGGTGATTGCCGGCAGCGGTTCCAACTGCACCCAGACCATGCTGGAAAAGAGCCTGAGCTTTGAAAAGCTGGGGGCGGACGGTCTGCTGCTCATCACCCCCTATTACAACAAGACCAACGAAGAGGGTATGTACAACCACTTCAAGACGGTGGCAGACGCGGTGCATATCCCCTGCATCCTGTACAACGTGCCCGGCCGTACCGGCTGCGGTATCTCCGAGGATGTGGTGCGCCGGCTGTCGGTACATCCGAACATCATGGGCATCAAGGAGGCTTCCGGCAACCTGAGCTATACCGCAAAGATCGCCCGTTATGTGAACGAGGACTTTGCCCTGTATTCCGGCAACGACGACATGGTTCTGCCCATTCTGTCTCTGGGTGGCAGCGGCGTGATTTCGGTGCTGGCCAACATTCTGCCCCGCCAGACTCACGATATGGTCATGGATTATCTGAACGGCGACCGCCAGAAGGCGCTGGAAGCCCAGCTGGGTCTGCTGGACGTGATCAACGGCCTGTTCCTGGAGGTCAACCCCATCCCCGTGAAGGAGGCCATGAACCAGATGGGCATGGAAGTGGGCGGCTACCGCCAGCCTCTGGGCCCCATGGGCGAGGCTGCCAGGGCCAAGCTGACCGCCGCGCTGAAGGCTGCCGGTCTGGTGTAAGACCGGGGTTTGAAAAAAGGCCGCGGATATGGCATAATAGAACGGCCAAAACAAAGCAATAAGGTGGGAAAAGAAGCGTGAACGCAGAACAGATCATTCAGTACATCGCAAACGCAGAGAAAAAGACCCCGGTGAAGATCACCATTCAGGAAAAGGAGCCTCTGGATTACGGTTCCGCAAAGGTGTTCGGCACCGGCGCCAAGATTGTGTTTGGCGACTGGAAGGAGCTTGGCCCCATTCTGGAGGCCAATGCCGACAAGATCGAGGATATGGTGGTGGAGAACGACTGCCGTAACTCGGCCATTCCCCTGCTGGACATGAAGGGCATCAACGCCCGCATCGAGCCGGGCGCCATCATCCGCGAGCAGGTGGAGATCGGCGACGCGGCGGTGATCATGATGGGCGCCATCATCAACATCGGCGCAGTGATCGGCGACGGCACAATGATCGACATGGGCGCTGTGCTGGGCGGCCGTGCCACCGTGGGTAAGCATTGCCATGTGGGAGCTGGTGCGGTGCTGGCCGGTGTGATCGAGCCCGCCAGCGCAAAGCCCGTCATTCTGGAGGACGACGTTCTGGTGGGCGCCAATGCGGTGGTCATCGAGGGCGTGCATGTGGGCGAAGGCGCGGTTATCGCCGCCGGCAGCGTGGTCATCGAGGACGTACCCGCGGGCGCGGTGGTGGCCGGTGTTCCCGCCCGGGTCATCAAGCAGAAGGACGAAAAAACCACCCAGAAAACCGCTTTGCAGGACGCACTGCGCACCCTGTAAGCCAAAGGCCCGGCGTTGCCGGGCCTTTTTTATAAGATTAACAAAATGTATAATAAGATGTGTCTTATACAGAAGTGGAGGTCGTCATGAATAAGAAAGTGTTGGCGATCAGCGCCAGCCTGCGGCCGGGCAGCAATTCCCATGCACTGGCGGAGCAGTTTGCGGAAGGTGCGAGGGAGGCGGGCCATGAGGTGGAGCTGGTCAGCCTGCGCGGCAGGGAGATTCAGTTCTGTCGGGGCTGTACCGCCTGCCAGAAAACCGGCAGCTGCGTGATTCGGGACGATGTGGCCCCGCTGCTGGAAAAGCTGCGCACCGCGCAGGTGGTGGCGTTTGCCACGCCCATCTATTATTATGAGCTGTGCGGTCAGCTGAAAACCTTTCTGGACCGCACCGAGCCGCTGTACGGCCGGGAAAATGCCTTCCGGCAGGTGTATCTGCTGATCGCTGCCGCCGAGACCGAGGACTTTGTTCCCAAGCGGGCGGAAAGCGGTATCCAGGGCTGGATCGACTGTTATGAAAATCTGGAGCTGGCGGGCACCGTGTTTGCGGGCGGTGTGCAGGGGCCGGGCGAGATGGCCGGCCATCCGGCGCTGGAACAGGCCCGGGCCATGGGCGCGGCCATCCGGTAAAGAGAAAACAGGCGGGCGGGATCTTTCGATCCCGCCCGCCTGCTTATTTGATGAGAAATGAACTTACCGTTTCTCTGCCCGGAAGAACAGAGCAACGGTGCCGGGGCCGGAATGGGCGCCGATCACCGGGCCAATGGTGGAGATGCACACCCGCTTGACGCCCAGCGCGGCGATCTTGTCCGCCACATACTGGCAGTCCTCCAGGCAGTCGCCGTGGCTCACAAAGACCACCTGCTCGCTGCGGTCGTAGGTGCTGGCGGCGAAGTGCTTCACCAGCGCGTCCAGGCTGGCGCGGCGGCCGCGCACCTTTTCCATGGGGATCAGCTTGCCTTCCTCGTCCACATGAAGCACCGGCTTGATGCCCAGCAGAGTGCCTGCCACTGCGGCAGCGCCGCTCACACGGCCGCCCCGCTTCAGGAACATCAGATCATCCACCGTGAACCAGGCGCAGATGGACTGGCGGTTTTCCACAAACCAGTCCGCCACTTCCCGCAGGCTCTTGCCTTCGTTCTTCAGGCAGGCGGCATAATACACCGCCAGGCCCTCACCCATGCTGGCCTGCAGGGTGTCGATCACCTCGATGGTGCGTTCCGGGAACTGTTCCCGCAGATCCTCAGCGGCCAGCCGGGCCGAGTTGAAGGTGCCGGAAAGCCCGCTGGAAAAGGGCAGATACAAAATGTCTTTCCCCTGCTCCAGAACGGGGGTAAAGGTATCCAGAAAATCTGCCTGGTTAATCTGGCTTGTGGTGCTCACCTCGCCGGCTCGCAGCCGGTCGTAGAATTCTTTGGGGGAAAGCTCCCGGTTATCCGGATAATTGCGGTAATTTTTGCCGCCCAGCGTAAAGACCAGGGGCATCACTTCCACCTGCATCTCCTGCACCAGTTCCACCGGCAGATCGGTGGTGGAATCGGTGAACAACACATATTCTGCCATGAAAAACCACTCCATTTCCTGTTTGCGGGTATCTGCCCGCTGGTGACTTGCCCCGCCAAACGATGCAGAGGCAATCCGTCACTGTTAAAAAAATTGTAGCATACAGAAACGGAAATTTCCAGACCGAACACAAAACACGCCCTTCCCGGGAGGATGCCCCGGGAAGGGCGTGGATGCAATTAATGTCAGGATTCCCGGCGCTGATGCAGCCGGTCCAGAATACGCTGTTCACCATACAGGCAGGCCAGCCCAAGAGCGCCCATGACCACAAAGATCACGATGGGCACCAGCAGGCCGCCGTCCGCCAGGCTGCTGCCGGCAATGGTGCTGGTGACTACGCTGGGAATGCGGGCCAGCGTGCAGATGAAGAAGAATTCCCCCGGTTTCACTGGCAGAAACGGGCCAATATAGGTGAGCATATCCTTGGGGGTGCCGGGCAGGAAAAACAGCAGATACAGCGCCCGCCGCGCCCGCTGCTCATCCTGCAGAAAGCGATATTTGTGAAAGGCCTGGGCGGGAACGGCCTTTGCCCCAAGCAGCTTCATGGCGGCATAAATGAACATGCTGCCCAGCAGAATGCCCGCAAGGCAGATGAGCAAACCGCCCACCGGCCCGAACAGAGCGCCGGCCATCAGCTCCACCGGCTCGCCGGGCAGAACGGCCACCACCACCTGCAGAATCTGCAGGGCCAGAAAGACCAGAATGCCCCAGATTCCCTTGCTCTGCACCCAGCCGATGAACTGGTCCCGGGCGGCCTGGCTGGTAAGAATGGCCCACAGCTCCTGGCGGAACGCAAGCACAGCCGCACCGCCCGCCACACAGACCAGCAACAGAGCCGCGGCAGCGGCCCAGCGGCGGGCGCGGGGGGATACAGAGGGGTGATTCATAAGGCACTGGTCTCCTTTCGCAAAGGGTACAGATTATTCCAGATCGCCGGTCAGAGTCATCACCGCAGCCAGTGCGGCAATGGGCGCGGTTTCACAGCGCAGAATGCGGGGTCCAAGGCCCACAGGGGTGGCGCCCGCAGCAATGAGCGCCTGGGCTTCCTCCTCCGAGAAGCCGCCTTCTGCCCCGGTGATCAGGGCGATGCGGCCGCCTTCGGCGGGTACACACTGACGCAGGGGCCGCCCGCCCTTTTCGTAGAAGAAGAGGACCGCGTCGAATTCCGAAAAGCGCCCGGGCAGCTGGCTGATGTTCAGCGGCAGCTCCACTTCGGGTAAAATACCCCGGCCGCACTGCTTGGCGGCCTCGGCGGCAATGCGGGCATAGCGCTGGTTTTTCTGGTCCTCCTTTTTGGGGGTGACCACGCAGAACCGGCTGAAGAAGGGTACAATGCGCTCGGCGCCCAGCTCCACCGATTTTTGCAGAATCAGCTCCAGCTTATCCTGCTTGGGGTAGCCCGCAAATACGGTCACCTTTGCCTTTGGCTCGGCGGTGCAGGGCCGTTTGTTCGCAAAGGAAAACTGCACCTGATCCGGCTCGATGGCGGTGATCACACCGTCATAGTCAAAGCCTGACCCGTCGCACAGGATCACCTGCTCGCCGATTCTGGCCCGCATCACCTTGCCCAGATGATGGGCGTCCGCGCCGGTGAGGAGGGCGGTGTCGCCGGAGATCTCGCTGGTAAAATAGCGGTGCGGCATCTTACGCTTCTCCCCCGTTTTTGCACAGGATGGCAACCCATCCGTTCTGCTCGCGCACCTCCACCACGTTCAGGCCGGCGGCACGCAGGCCCTCTACCACCTCGTCCCGGCGGGTATCGATGACGCCGCTGGCGATGAAGGTGGCGCCGGGAGCCATCAGGGCGGGCACATGGGGCGCAAGGCTCAGAATGGCGTTTGCCACGATGTTGGCGGTGATGATGTTGTAGGTGCCGGTGGCCTTGTCAGACAGATCGCCGATCAGCACCTTCAGCTTGTCGTCCACCCCGTTCAGGGCGGCGTTCTCACCGGCGGTGCGCACGCACATGGGGTCGATGTCCACGCCCTCGGCGCTGGCCGCGCCCAGCTTCAGGGCGGCAATGGCCAGAATGCCGCTGCCGGTGCCGATGTCCAGCATCCGTTCGCCGCTCTTCACCAGACTGTCCAGAACCTCCAGGCACAGGGCGGTGGTCTCGTGGGTGCCGGTGCCGAAGGCCATGCCCGGATCCAGCTTGATGACGACCCGGTCGGTGTCGAACTCCTCCCAGCTGGGCACGATGGCCAGGCGGTTGCCGATGGTCAGGGCATGGTAATAGGCCTTCCAGCCGTTTTCCCAGTCGTCCTGCTCCACGCCTTCGGCGGCCAGAGTGTAGTCCACCTCGGCGGCGGCCAGGCGGCTGCGCACCAGCTCCACCACCTCGGCGGGGTTTTCGTCCGGAGCCAGATACAGATGCACGATCACTTTGGTGCGATCCTTATCCAGCAGATCCTGCTCGATCAGGTCCACATGGGCGATCTGCTCCACCTGGGTCTCCAGGTCGGAATAATCCTCGATGTAGATGCCGCCGCCGGAGATGCCGGTGGCGATGGCCTCGGCGGTGTCCGCCTGAGCCTTGGGTACGGTGATGCGGATGTCGGTCCACTGCATAGCTCAAAACCTCGGTTTCTTAATAGTATTCTATATTATAGCATTTTTTATGGCCGGTTCGTGAACAGCCCGTAAAAAAATACGCCTGCCCGGCCAACGCCGGGCAGGCGCGAAGGCGCGTCAGCCCTGATACTCGTGCTCACAGTACACGCAGCGGCACACACCCTTTTCGTTGCGGGTGTACAGCCGGGGCAGCGAATCCTCCATCTGCGTGATGCAGTGGGGGTTCTGGCAGTTGCCCAGCACTTCGGTGTTTTCCGGGATGACCCGGTTATCGGTTTTGCTTTCCAGCATGGTCAGAATCAGCGCCATGCGCACAAAGCGGCCGAAGTTGGCCTGCTTGAAGTAAGCTGCACGGGGGTCGTCGTCCACCTCGGTGGCAATCTCGTTTACGCGGGGTAGCGGATGCATCACGATCATATCGGGCTTTGCCAGCTTCATCTTGGCGGCGTCCAGAATGTAGCGATCCCGCAGGCGCAGGTATTCCTCCTGATCGGCAAAGCGTTCGCCCTGTACGCGGGTCATGTAAAGAATGTCCATTTCGCCGATGGCGTCTTCCAGATTCTCCACTTCACGGAAGGGATATCCGGCGGCGATCATCTCTTCCCGCACATAGTCGGGAATCATCAGTTCCCTGGGGCTGACCAGAACGAACCGGATGCCCTCGTAGCGCATCATGGCACGGATCAGGCTGTGCACCGTGCGGCCGAATTTCAGATCGCCGCACAGGCCGATGGTCAGATTGTTCAGCCGGCCCTTCAGCCGATGGATGGTGAGCAGGTCGGTGAGGGTCTGGGTGGGGTGCTGATGGCCGCCGTCGCCCGCATTGATCAGCGGGCATTCGATCTTGGCGGCTGCGGCGGTAGCGGCGCCCTCGCGGGGGTGGCGCATGGCAATGATGTCCGCATAGCACTGCACCATGCGTGCGGTGTCGGCAACCGTTTCACCCTTGGCTGCGCTGGAGGCATTGGCCGAAGAAAAACCCAACACCTTACCCCCTAACCGGAGCATGGCGGATTCAAAGCTCAGGCGGGTACGGGTGCTGGGTTCAAAAAACAGGGTGGCGAGGATTTTGCCGTCACATTTGTGGGCATAGGCAGCAGGATCATCGATGATACGGTCGGCCAGAGCGAGCAGCTGGTCGATTTCGGTGGTGGAAAGATCCAGTGGGCTGATCAGTTTTTTCACAAGGTGGTCCCCCTTTGTTATTGTCGTTCCTATTCTACACCAGGCGACGGACGCTGACAATAGCTCCCGGTCATTTTTGCCCGTTTTCCCGCATAGCTGAACCCGGCGAAGGAAATACTACCGGAAAGACCACCAGAAAAGGAGAAATCTGCCATGAAAATTACGCCCCGGGAATACGACGAAATGAACCGGCGGGCCAGCCCCCATTCCAAACTGGGAAAGGACTGCCTGTGGTCGTTTTTTGTGGGTGGAGGCATCTGCCTGGTGGGTGAGGTGCTGCGCCGGGCCTATCTTGCAAAGGGATTTGTGCTCAGCGACGCCTCGGCCATGACCAGTGTAACCTTGATTCTCATCAGTGCGGTGCTCACCTCGCTGGGCTGGTATCAGAAGCTGGCCGCAAGGGCCGGCGCGGGCACGCTGGTGCCCATTACCGGCTTTGCAAATTCGGTGGTGAGCAGCGCCATTGAGTACCGGTCGGAAGGGTTTGTGCCCGGCGTGGGCGCCAAGATGTTTGTGATCGCCGGGCCGGTGGTGGTTTACGGGTTGGCTGCCAGCGCGGTGTGGGGGCTTGTTTATCACCTGCTGCGGCCGTTTATATAAGAAGAGCAAGGGGAAGGAATGAGAATTATGACGAACGCCGTGCGTACCGGCGATACCATCTGTTTTCGCAACCCGCCCTCAGTGTCGGCCTTTGCGGCGGTGGGCGGCAAGCGGGAAAGCGAGGGCCCGCTGGCTGCAAAATTTGATCTGCTGTTCGAGGAGAATACCCTGGGCGAGCTCACCTGGGAAAAGGCCGAGAGCCGGCTGCAGCGTTACTGCCTGGATCTGGCACTGAAAAAGGGCTGCTGCACGCCCGGAATGCTGGATCTGGTGCTGGGGGGTGATCTGCAGAACCAGTGCACCGCCACCGGCTACACCATGCGGGAGCTGGATGCACCCCTTGCCGGGCTGTATGGCGCATGCAGCACCATGGCCGAGGCGGTGGGACTGGCGGCCTGCCTTGCAGCGGGCGGCTGTGTAAACCGGGCGGCGGCCATGGCCAGCAGCCATTTCTGCGCGGCGGAGCGGCAGTTCCGCACCCCTCTTACCTACGGGGGCAAGCGCACCCCCACTGCCCAGTGGACCGCCACGGCCGCGGGCTGCTGCCTGGTGGAACCGGAAGGGAACGGACCCTTTGTGCGGGCGGTGACCTTCGGGCGGGTGCGGGATTACGAAATCTGCGACATCAACAATATGGGGGCGGCCATGGCGCCCGCCGCCGCCGAGACCATCCTGCGTTACTGCGAGGATACCGGCAATACCCCAGCCCGGTTCGATGCGGTGTACACCGGTGATCTGGGTATCGTGGGCACCCGCCTTTTGAAGGAGCTGCTGGAAAAGGAGGATGTGGACCTGAAAAACCACCGGGACTGCGGCCTTACCTTATATGATGTACAGCATCAGGATGTGCAGGCGGGAGGCAGCGGCGCGGGCTGCTCGGCCAGTGTGCTGTGCGCCAGCGTGCTGCCCGCATTGCAAAAGGGCGAAATGAACCGGGTGCTGTTTCTGTCCACCGGGGCGCTGATGAGTCAGATCACCTTTTTGCAGGGGGAGAGCATTCCCGGCGTGGCCCATCTGGTGGAATTAACTTCACAACGGGAGGAAACGATATGATGGGCTATTTGTGGGCGTTTCTGGTGGGGGGCGTGCTGTGTGTGATCGGCCAGGTGCTGATTGACCTGACCAGCCTGACCCCTGCCCGGATTCTGGTGCTCTATGTGGTGAGCGGTGTGGTGCTTTCCGCACTGGGGCTTTACGGTCCGCTGGTGGAGCTGGCGGGAGCCGGGGCCACTGTACCGCTCACCGGCTTCGGCCATCTGCTGGCTCAGGGGGTGATCGATGCGGTGGACCGGATGGGGCTTCTGGGCATTCTGGCCGGCGGGTTTGCCGCTGCCGGCGCCGGGGTGACCGCCAGCCTGATCTGTGGGGTTGCGGCCGCTGCGCTGGGGCATCCAAGAGACCAGAACTGACAATTGTGCAAAGAAAACCCGCTTTTTTGCACTGGAATGAAAAATCTATGTAAAGTTTTGCCCCGGTCTGTTGACCGGGGCTTTTCATTTACGGTATTTATATTATGGTACCATAAAATCCAAGTAAAAAAATCGAGAAACAGCAGAGGGGGCAACGGCGGGACGCCCGCCCCAAAGCAGGAGGAGAAATCATGCAGCTTGCAAATGTTCTGAGCCTTCTGGGAGGCCTTGCGCTCTTCCTTTACGGCATGCACATGATGAGCGGCGGCCTGGAGGCTGCGGCCGGCAACCGGATGAAGAGCATCCTGGAAAAGCTCACCGCAAATCGTTTCCTGGGCGTTGCAGTGGGCGCCGGTATCACTGCGGTGATCCAGTCGTCCAGTGCCACCACGGTTATGGTGGTCGGCTTTGTAAACAGTGGCCTGATGAGCCTGCGCCAGGCGGTGTGGATCATCATGGGCGCCAACATCGGTACCACCATTACCGGTCAGCTGATCGCCCTGGATGTGGGCGCGCTGGCTCCGCTTATGGCCTTTACCGGCGTGGCGCTGGTGGTGTTCTTCAAAAACCCCAAGCTGCACAACTACGGCAGCATCGTGGCCGGTCTGGGCGTGCTGTTCATCGGTATGGATATGATGAGCGCCGCCATGAAGCCTCTGGCGGATGAGCCGGCATTCGTTTCCCTGATGACCCGTTTCGAAAACCCGCTTCTGGGCATTCTGGCCGGTGCGCTCTTCACCGCGCTGATCCAGTCCTCTTCCGCCAGCGTGGGTATTCTGCAGGCGCTGGCCGCCAGCGGCGCAATCAGCTTCTCCAGCGCGGTGTTTGTGCTGTTCGGTCAGAACATTGGTACCTGTATCACTGCGGTGCTGGCCAGCATCGGCACCAGCCGGAACGCCAAGCGCACTACCCTGATCCACCTGATGTTCAACATCACCGGTACCATTATTTTCGCCATCGTGTGTGTACTGTTCCCGCTGCCTGCGCTGGTGGCGTCGCTCTCGCCGGAGAATATCCCCAGCCAGATCGCCAACATGCATACCCTGTTCAATATCGTAACCACCCTTCTGCTGCTGCCTCTGGGTACTCAGATGGCCGCACTGGCCGAGCACATCCTGCCTGAGCCTCCGGAAAAGACCGAGGAGGAGAAGCGCGAGATGATGGGCCTTGCATATCTGGACAAGACTACGCTTGGTTCCTCCGCTGTATGGCTGGGCAAGCTTCAGCAGGAGCTGGGCCGTATGCTGGATCTGGCCAGCGAAAACGTGGATGCAGCCTTCCAGGCCGTGATCAGCGGCCCGGACGAAAAGACCGAAAAGGCCATTCACACCGAAGAGCTGGTGGACCTGCTCAACAAGGAGATCAGCCACTATGTGGCCAAGGCCATGGTGCGCGAAACCAACGCCGAGGACTCGGCGGCAGTGGCCTCCGGCTTCCGCATTGCGGGCAACATCGAGCGCATCAGCGACCATGCCATGAACATTCTGGGCTATGGCCAGCGGCTGGAAAAGGAGAATATCCAGCTGTCCGACGAGGCACTCAAGGAGCTGATGGAGATGCGCACGGTCTGTGCCAAGGCGCTGCGCTATCTGCACGGCGAGTCCCGGCTGGACAACGCCGCTCAGCTGGAACAGACCATTGACGATATGACCGGCCGCTTCCGGGAAAACCACATGCGCCGGATGAAAAACGGTGAGTGCAGCGACGAGGGCTGCATCCTCTATTCCGAGATTCTCACCGACTTTGAGCGCGTGGGCGACCATGTGCTGAACATCGCTCAGGAGCTGAGCCGCACCTCTCAGGTTCTGGCATAACCCAAAGAACGAAAAGGGCCCCTGCCCGGCAATTGCCGGGCAGGGGCCCTTTTTCTGCCATCGGTTGGGCAGACAACCGATTTTAAACGCAAAGGAGCGTAGGATAGAAGATGTAAGAAATTTCCATTTCGATTTGAAATGAGGCGACTATGAAACAATTTTCCCGGATTAAACTTTTTCGATCGGCAGCAGCAATGGTTCTGGCGCTTGTGTTGACCGTGCCTGCGGGTGCGGCAAACCAGGATTCACCGGTGCAGTCTGCTCTTTCCGCCTATACCACAGTTACAGGGGAACCGCCGCTGGATGCGGCAACATTTCCCGACGCCGCATTCCTTGGCTATGTGAAAACGCTGGATCTCGACGCGAACGGCAGTCTGTCTGCCGAAGAGCGGGCGCAGGTGGTGCGGATGGATGTGCGCAATCGGGGCATTGCTTCCCTGCAGGGGCTGGAACAGTTCCCCAACCCGGAATATCTGAACTGCAACAACAATGCGCTGACTGAGTTGGATCTGGCGCTGGCACCCCGGTTGCAGACGTTATTCTGCAACGACAATCGGCTGACCGCGCTGGATGTTTCCGCGGCGTCGGCGCTTCAGATACTGCATTGCCACGCAAATCAGCTGACCACGCTGGATGTGAGCGGCAATCCGGAGCTGAGCGATCTTGCCTGTGGCGACAATCCCATCCAGGAGCTGGATCTGACAGCGAACAGAAAACTGGAGTATTTTACCTATCTGGGCGGGCCGCTGACCCGGCTGGAGCTGGGGAACAATGAATCCATGATCTACCTGTGGGTGGGGTATACCCCCATGACAGAGATCGACATGAGCGGGCTGCCCAATCTGCAGACGGTGGGGCTGGACCACAACGAGTTCACATTTCTGGATCTGAGCGGTAATCCGCAGGTGATTGATCTTCTGGCCCGGGAGAACCGGCTGCTGGGCATCGAGATGGGCACGGCGGCGCCAACGGCAGACCTGAGCGATCAGCGGCCGGTGGCGATTCATCTGCCGACCCGGCTTCGGGAGGAACCCTTCGTCCGGGCAGCACAGCGCCTACCGCCACCCCCTCTGCCACGGATTTGCCCACTTCATCGCCTGCGGCAATTCCCACGGCAGAACCGACGCAGACCCCGACCCCTGTGCCCGTCCAGGAACAGGAAAAGCAGGAAAAGGGCTGGCCCTGGTGGCTGCTGCTGGTTCTTCTGATCCTTTTGATTCTGGCCGCAGTGATTGGGATTCGCCGCGCGCTGGCGCAGGAACAGGCGGACAGGAGCACTTCTGAAAAGTAACCTTCACCTGAGCCCATAAAATAGAATACGCCCGCAGGGAAACTTCCCTGCGGGCGTATTTGCTTGCAAAAACAAAAGGCCCGCTCAAATTGAGCTGGCCCTTCTGTTTTGTCGAAAATCAAGCATTCGCCTTGTTAGCGCGCTTCGCCATACGGCTGATCTTGCGGGAAGCGGTGTTCTTGTGCAGTACACCCTTGCTCTTAGCCTTATCAATAGCGGAGATAGCAGCAACAACGACGGCTTCCTTATCAGCTGCGTTCGCAGCGATGGCAGCGTCTGCCTTCTTCACGACTGTTTTCAGGTTGGACTTAATCGCCTTGTTGTGAAGGGCTTCCTTCTTGGACTGAACGACACGATCCTTCTGCGATTTAATGTTAGGCATTCGTACCACCTCCTTGTCACCCATAACAGTGCAATTTATAATATCACATTTGAGCGGGCGTTGCAAGCCTTTTTTCATACTTTTTTCGGAGAATTTTTTGAAATCCGGTGGCCAACACTGAGAAAAGACCCTCCGCGGGCAAAATTTTCCGTCCGCGGCAGCAAAAAAGGAGGACTGAGCATGAACATATACACCGATATGGCCGACGAGCTGTTCCGTCCGGGCAGGGGCACGGTGCCCCCCGGCGTGCAGGTGCGCACCGCCAGCAGCGGGCCCATCCGGCTTACCCGGGTGCAGATCACCCGGCAGGGGCTGGCCCGCCCGGCGGGGCGGTATTCCACGCTGGAGACCCCCAGTCTGGCCGCGCTGGATCGGCGGGACGAACGGCTCATCAGCGCCGCGGCGGCGGAACTGCGGGCCATGCTGCCCGCGGTGGGGCTGGTGCTGGTGGTGGGCGTGGGCAACCGGCGGGTCACGGTGGACGCGCTGGGCCCCCGAACTGCAGCGGGGGTTCTGGTGACCCGGGGCCTTGCAGCAGATGCCCGGGCCGACGGTCTGGGCCTGCGGGAGGTGGTCTGCGTGAGCCCCGGCGCGTCCGGAGCCACCGGTATCCCGCTGGCCCAGCTGCTGGCCGGGCTGGTGCGCACCCTGAAGCCTGCCGCGATTGTCTGTGTGGACAGCCTGTGCACCGCCGACCCGGCCCGGCTGGGCCGAACCATTCAGATCAGCGATACCGGCCTCTCCCCCGCCCGGCCGGATTCCGGCCGCTGCATCACCCGGGCCATGCTGGGGGTTCCGGTGCTGGCGGTGGGCGTGCCCACTCTGATGGAAGCGGACGAATGCGTGGAAGGGGCCAAAGGGCTGATTCTCACCTGCCGTCAGCTGGATGGAGTGATTCGCAGCGGCTCCGAGCTGCTCAGCGCGGCCATCAACAAGGCGCTGCAGCCCTCACTGAGCATCGCAGAGCTGTGTTATCTGGCCAATTAAGGCATAACCCTGCCGCCCGGGTGCATATCCTTTGAGCAGGACCCAAAACGGAAAGGGGGCGGCAGGATGGGCCGATCAAGCTGGCTGCGTCGGGTGGGCGCGGGAGCTCTGGCTGCGGGTGTGAGCCTGCTGGCCTGGAACGCCGCCCGGCAGCTGGGGCCGCCCAGCGTCACCGCCAGCCTGACGGTGGCGGGCGCGGCTCTGGCCGATCCGGCGGCGGCATTGCAGGCGGTGCGGCAGCTGGCGGATGAGGACGCACAAGCCCAACCGGCGGCGGCCCGGCCGATGCCAACCCCGCAGCCCACCCCGGCCCCGGCGGCTCAGAGTCAGGTGGCGGAACAGGCCGCTGCATCCGAGCCACAGCCTGCCGCCAGCGAAGAACCGGTTCCGGAACCCACGGTGCAGCCCCGGCTGGCAAATGCCGGCCAGATCGTGACCGAGCATTATGAGCAGGGCGAGGGCGGGCTGTATATCCCCTGCGGGGCGGGTACCATCAAAAACTGCACCAGCCTTTCCGCCGCGCAGGTGGCGCAGGCGGCGTCTGCCGGGCTTCCCTTCTCCATTGAGCCGGGCAGCAGCGAGCCCCAGGTGCTCATTATGCACACCCACACCACTGAGACTTACGAGCTGGAGGAAAAGGACTGGTATGACCCGAACTTTACCTGCCGCAGCACCGATCTTTCGGTGAACATGGCGGCGGTGGGCGAGGAGATTGCCGCCCAGCTGAACGCGGCGGGCATTGTAACGTTGCACGACACCACCCTCCACGATTATCCCAGCTACAACGGCAGCTACGAGCGCAGCAACGAGACGGTACGGGCTTATCTGGAGCAGTATCCCAGCATCAGGGTGGTGCTGGATGTTCACCGGGACGCCATCGAGCCGGCCAGCGGCCAGCGGGTGAGCGCGGTGGCCGAGATCGACGGCCGGACCGCCGCCCAGGTGATGATCATCTGCGGCGCGGACAACGGCGGCAACCTGCCCAATTTCCAGCAGAATCTGGCCTTTGCTGTTGCCTGGGAAAACGCCATGGAAAGCCGGTATCCGGGCCTGACGCGCCCGGTGCTGTTTGATTACCGGTATTACAATCAGGACCTGACCACCGGCAGCCTGCTCATTGAGATCGGCAGCCATGGAAACACGCTGGAGCAGGCCAGATACTCGGGTCAGCTGGTGGGGCAGGCGCTGGCGGCGCTGCTCAGTGGGCAATAGGCGGGTTGGCCGTTGACAAACCCGCCCGGCGGGGGTAAAATACCAATTACAATGGCTGAGAAAAAGAAAAGTAAGCGGGAGCCTTGGCCCCAGCGAGCGCGGGATGGTGCAAGCCGCGCGCACAAGACCCGCCGAACGAACCCTTTGGAGCTGCAGCCCCAACGCCTGCCCGCCGGATTCTGGCCGGGCAAATGGTCAGTAGGGTGAGCCGTGGGCGGCGCGTTAAGCCGCAGCGCTTGGCTTTGAGCGTGAAAAGTGGCCGCGATCAGGCGGCAAGTTAGGTGGCACCGCGGATCCGGCAGCGATTCGTCCTAAGAAAAGGACGGGATCGCTGCCGGATTTTTTCATTTTCAAAGGAGAGAAAACATGAAACGCATCGACATCAAGGCGCTGTTCAGCGCCCCCCCGGCGGACGGTACCGTTGTGACCGTGTGCGGCTGGGCCAAGACCGTGCGGGATTCCAAGAACATCGGCTTCATTGAGCTGAGCGACGGCACCTGCTTCAAGAACCTGCAGATCGTGTTCGAGGCTGCCAAGCTGGAAAACTACAAGGACGTGGCCAAGGCCGGCGTGGGCACCAGCATGCAGGTTGTGGGCCGTGTGGTACTGACCCCCGGCGCCAAGCAGCCTCTGGAGATCAATGCCGACAGCGTGGAGCTGCTGGACGTATGCCCCTCCGATTATCCCCTGCAGAAAAAGCGCCACAGCGTGGAATTTCTGCGCACCATGCCCCATCTGCGTCCCCGCACCAACACCTTTGCGGCGGCGTTCCGTGTGCGCAGCACCGCGGCTTATGCCATCCACAAGTTCTTCCAGGAGCACGGCTTTGTGTATGTGCACACCCCGCTGATCACCGGTTCCGACTGTGAGGGCGCCGGCGAGATGTTCCGCGTGACCACTCTGGACCTGAACAACCTGCCCCGCACCGAGGACGGCAAGGTGGATTTCAGCCAGGATTTCTTCGGCCGCAGCACCAACCTGACCGTGTCCGGTCAGCTGGAGGGCGAGGCCATGGCGCTGGCCTTCGGTAAGATCTACACCTTCGGCCCCACCTTCCGCGCCGAGAATTCCAACACCCCCCGCCACGCCGCCGAGTTCTGGATGATCGAGCCCGAGATGGCCTTTGCGGATCTGACCGATTACATGGATAACGCCGAAGCCATGGTGAAGTATGTGATCGGCTATGTGCTGGAGCAGTGCCCGGATGAGATGGCCTTCTTCAACCAGTTCTTCGACAAGGGTCTGCTGGAGCGGCTGAACGCTCTGGTGAACGCCGAGTTTGCCCGCGTCAGCTACACCGACGCCGTGGAGTTGCTGAAGCAGCACAACGACCAGTTCCAGTACAAGGTGGAATGGGGCGTGGATCTGCAGACCGAGCACGAGCGCTACCTCACCGAGCAGATCTTCAAGAAGCCCGTGTTCGTGACCGATTATCCCAAGGAGATCAAGAGCTTCTACATGCGCCAGAACGAGGACGGCAAGACCGTTGCCGCGGCCGATATGCTGGTGCCCGGTGTGGGCGAGCTGATCGGCGGCAGTCAGCGTGAGGAGCGCTACGATCTGCTGAAGGCCCGCATGGATGAGCTGGGCATGGACTGCACCGATTACACCTGGTACATGGATCTGCGCCGGTTCGGCAGCGCCAAGCATGCCGGTTACGGTCTGGGCTTCGAGCGCCTGATCATGTACTTGACCGGTATCCCCAACATCCGCGACGTTCTGCCCTTCCCCCGCACCGCCGGCGGCTTTTAACGACTCGGCCGGCAGCCGGATGCGGTACGCAAACGGGTACGCACCGGGTTTTCCTCAGCGAGGTACGCCGGCACCCTTTTGAGCGGACTCGGCCGGCAGCCGGGTACGGTACGCAAACGGATACGCACCGGGTTTTCCTCAGCGAGGTACGCTGACTGCCCTGACCGGACTTGGTTGAAAACGGAAAGAGCGGCACAACAAAAACCAATCAGGCCGGATGCACGCTGCGCGGTGTGCATCCGGCTTTTTGTGTGCGGCAAATCTGCCCCGGGGCTTGCCGGGGGTATCCGGTGCGCGGTATCATAACAGTGAAAAGCAAAAACAGGGAGGGATTACGGAAATGAAACGATGGATGGCTGCGGCGCTCTGCATTCTTCTGGTATTCAGCCTGACCGGCTGTTCCCTGCTGGATCAGGCTTACGGTCGGGTCAGCGAGATACTGTGGCAGTTCCAGCAGACCTTTTCCGCTGCGGCACAGCCGGAGAACCAGCCGGAGCCCACGCCGGAGCCACGCTGGGTGGAGCTGGAATCATACGATCTGGTGGAACAGGGATTTGATCCGTTCATCGCGGCCACAGAGGAGTGGCTGCGCCAGGGGCTGCAGGATGCAGAGAATCTGAGCTGGAACATTCACTCCCTGCATCTGACCCTGGGCATGGACGGTATGCCCCTCACGCTGACAGCGGATTTGTATGCCTATCGGGACGGCCAGTTCCGGCAGGGCTGCCGGATGGAATGGGATGCCGCCGCCGGTCGGCTGCATCAGGAGGTGAACAATGTGGGCACCCTGATGGAAAGCGATGCCGAATCCGGCGCGGATAACACCGAAAATCCCAATCTGCGGCCGGACCTTGTGGCCGAGCGGCTGCGCGCCTTGCCATGCGACGATCTGCAAACAGCGCTGGGCACGCCGCTGGTGGTGGAATTTTCCGCCTATTCCCGCCCGGAGGCAGGCCAGACCGTGGTGGATATGGCAAGCGATCCCGGCGGCTTTGATCTGGCCCTCTATCAGGCGGGGCAATACGGCAAGGCGGACGGTTCCCCCGCCTGGATGATTGCCGTGCGTCAGACGGAGGATGAGGACCGGGCAGGCACCCGCACCGCCCGCTTCTGCTTTGACCCGGTGGACGAAAGCTGCTGGGTGGGCAATCCGGATCTTTATGCACAAACCGACATTCAGGTTACAAACGAGGGCCACCTGTTCTACACCCGGGACTGGGGCGAAAACTGGAGCGCTCTGCCCAGCCGGTTTGAGGGGCAGCTGGCCGAGTGTATCGAAACCTGTACCGCGATCACCCGCAGCAGCTGGTATGTTTCCCCCCAGCCGGACGGCCCGGTGGGATTTGTGCTGGGCGGAAATCTGCCGGTGGTGGTGTACAGTATGGATGGCGGCGCCACCTGGCAGGAGCAGGATCTGGGCAGCTACCCCCACAAGCCGGACCGGCGTGCGCTGTGCGGCGCGCCGGATGGCTCCCTGTATGCGGCGGTGGGCTGCGACTGGAGCATGGGCGCCGGTGCCCAGAGCTTTGAAGCGCTTGCCCTGCCTGCCGAACTGGATGAACACTATCCCATCTGTGGTGTGGCGGCTGGCGGATCGGGGGAAGTGATCATCTCGGCGGAGACCTCCAGCGAAAACAACTGGCCGGCGCTCTATTACACCGCCGATGAGGGCGGCAGCTGGCAGGCATTGGAGCTGCCCTGGGAGGATGTGCAGGCGGATGGCGTGAGTTTTCTGTATCGGGTTTCCTGGCTCCGGCAGCAGGAGGATGGAACCTGGCAGCTCTGCCTGACCCAGGAGCCCACCGGCGTAAAGGGCTACGACTGGTGTGCGGTATTCACCGCGCCGCAGCCGGAAGGCCCCTGGAGTTTTCTGTCCACCGGGCAGGATCCGGCTTCTCTTTGAGCGAAAGCGGCTGAAAATGCACAAAAGGTGTATAAAAATAAGAAAAAAGCCGTTGACAATCGGACATCAGCGTTTTATTATAGGAAAGTAAATTGAATACCACACAATAGAGGCGCGAACCGCATGGTACCGCGAAGGGAGGCCTGCCGGCCGGGGATCTTTGCGGGAAGAGACGGTTTGCCGAAACAGGCTCTCTCGCGGCAGCGGGGTGTTTGTTGGGGTGCCGTCCAGCGGGCGGTGCACTCTCACTTTAACAAAGTGGTGGCGCTATTGGGGTTTTGTTCCGTTCTTTCGAGGGGCGGCGATGCAAATTCCAGCGTCGCGGCCCCTCTTTTTTATTTGTTTGCGGCGTCGGTGGGGCGTGACGGGTGGTTGTGATGGTATCCGATGGAAAACAGAGGAGGAATCACAATCATGACGAACTTTCTGAACGCCCTGAACAACATCATCTGGGGCCCGCCGCTGATCATTCTGATGATCGTGACCGGTGTGTACTTCACCCTGCGCACAAAATTCTTCCAGGTGCGCCATCTGGGCTATATCTTCAGCCGTACGCTGGGCCGGCTGTTCCACCGCACCGATGAGAGCGCCGATGAAAAGGGCCTGCTCACCCCCTACGAAGCCATTGCCACCGCCGTGGGCGGCTCGGTGGGCTTCGGCAACATTGCCGGCGTGGCCACCGCGGTGACCACCGGCGGCCCCGGCGCAGTGTTCTGGATGTGGCTCACCGCCTTCCTGGGCATGCTGATCAAGCAGGTTGAGGTGACGCTGGCGGTGTACTACCGCCGCACCGATGAAAACGGTGTGCCCTACGGCGGCCCCACCTATTACATGGAGCGGGGCCTTGGCGAAGAGCGCCACTGGGGCAAGCTGTGGCTGCCGCTGGCTTTTGTGTTCGGCATCGGCATCTTCTCCACCTTCTTTATCAGCGCCTCCACCTTCACCACCTCTGAGGTGGTGGCCCAGTCTCTGGGCATTCCCCAGGCCATTGCGGCGCTGATCATTGTGGCGATCCTGTATTTCATGATCTGGGGCGGCGTGAAAAAGCTGGGCCAGATTCTCACCAAGCTGGTGCCTGTCATGAGCCTTTCCTACCTGATCCTGGGCATCGTGATCATTTTCATGCACCTGGATAACCTGCTGCCCACCCTGGCCTCCATCTTCGGGGAAGCCTTCACCGGTTCCGCGGCGCTGGGCGGTTTTGCGGGCGCCAGCGTTTCCAAGGTGATCTCCACCGGCATGGCCCGCAGCGTGTATTCCAACGAGGCCGGCTGGGGCAGCAGCCCCATGATCCACGCCTCCAGCCAGACCCGCCACCCGGTGGAACAGGGTCTGTGGGGTTCCTTTGAGGTATTTGTGGACACCTTTGTGGTATGCACCATCACCGCGCTCACCGTGCTGGTTTCCGGCGAGTGGACCAGCGGCGCCACCAATGCCACTCTGGCGCTGAACGTATTTACCCACAATTTCGGTTTGTTCGGAACTGTGGTTCTGACCCTGATCATGGTGGTGTTCTCGGTGACCACCTCCGGCGGCTGGTATGCCTATTACGAAGTGGTGCTGCGCCATCTGGCAAAGAACCATCCGAAGGTCAAGAAGTATCTGCTGCTCATGTTCAAGTACTTCTATGCGGTGCCTCCCTTCTTCCTGACTCTCTACCTGATCTATGTGGGTGATCTGAGCATCTGGACTCTGGTGGACATCACCAGCGGTATCCCCACCTTTGTGAACGTGGCGGTAATCCTGATTCTGTCCGGCCAGTACTTCAAGCTGCTCAAGGACTACAAGGCCCGTTACATGCACATCGGCCAGGTGGATCCGGATATGGCCATCTTCTACGAGGACAAGCCCGAGGTCAGGGCGGCGCTGGAAAAGGAAAAAGCCGCCCAGAAATAATCGAAAGCAGAACAATGCAGGCCGGGGCCTTTTGAAAGAAGGCCCCGGCTTTTGACCAATGGAGGAACTTTTTATGCGTACTCTTTATGAAAACGGGCGGGTCTACACCGGCCAGCTGCCCCTGACAGAAGCCTTTGTGGTGGAGGACGGCCGGTTTGTGTTCGCGGGCGGCGCGGAGCAGGCCCGCCTGGCGGCAGGGCCGGACGCCCAGGTGGTGGATCTGGAGGGAACCTTTGTCTGCGCGGGCTTCAACGATTCTCACATGCACCTGCTCAACTATGGCTATGCGCTGCAGGTGGCGGATCTGTCCAGCCATACCGGTTCTCTGGCCGAGGTGCTGGACACCATGCGCGCCTTTTTGAAGGAAAAGAACTTCGCCCCCGGCCAGTGGGTGCGGGGCCGTGGCTGGAACCATGATTACTTCACCGATGAGCAGCGCTTCCCCACCCGGCAGGATCTGGATCAGGTGAGCCGGGAGCATCCGGTGTGCATCGTGCGCACCTGCGGCCACACCTGCGTGGTGAACACCAAAGCGCTGGAAATGATCGGCGTTACCGCCGCCACCCCCCAGCCGGAAGGCGGCTGCTTTGAGCTCGGGCCGGACGGCGAGCCCAACGGCGTATTCCGGGAAAACGGCATGGAGCTGGTGTATTCCAGGCTGCCCAAGCCCAGCGTGGAGGATCTGAAAACCATGCTGCTGGATGCGCAGAAGCATCTGAACGCCTACGGCGTGACCTCCTGCCAGACCGATGATTTCGACGCCTTCGCCACCGTGGACTGGCGGGAGGTGATGGAGGCCTATGCCCAGCTGGAGGCCGAGGGAAAGATGACCGTTCGCATGTACCAGCAGGCCCAGCTCACCAGCGTGAAGGCGCTGGAGGAGTTCTTTGCCGAGGGCTACAACACCGGCTGGGGCGACGAATGGGTCAAGGTGGGCCCGCTGAAGATTCTGGGCGACGGTTCCCTGGGCGCCCGCAGCGCCTACCTGAGCCGGGATTATGCGGACAAGCCCGGTTACCGGGGCATTGCCATCTACACCCAGCAGCAGTTTGATGACCTGATCGGCTGCGCCAACAATCACGGCATGCAGGTGGCAGTGCACACCATCGGTGACGGCATTCTGGACCGGGTGCTGGAAGCCTGCGAAAAGGCGCTGGCGGAGCATCCCCGGGCCGACCACCGCCATGGCGTGGTGCACTGCCAGATCACCCGCCCCGACCAGCTGAAAAAGATCGAGGAGCTGGGCCTGCATGTGTATGCCCAGCCCATCTTCCTGGATTATGACATCCACATGGTCACCGACCGGGTGGGCGAGGAGCTGGCTTCCACCAGCTATGCCTTCCGCACCCTGATGGACGCGGGGGTCTGGGTGTCCAGCGGCACCGACTGCCCGGTGGAGCTGCCCCGGGCGCTGGCCTGCATCCAGTGTGCCGTGACCCGCAGCACCCTGAAGGGCGACGCGGGCCCCTACCGGCCGGAGGAGGCCTTCACCGTGCAGCAGGCCATCGACAGCTACACCATTCACGCGGCCCACGCTTCTTTTGAAGAGAACGAAAAGGGCCGCATCGCCCCGGGTTATCTGGCGGACTTTGTGGTGCTGGGGCAGGACCCCTTCGCCGTCGACCCCGCCGCCATTCAGAACATCCCGGTGAAGGCCGTGTATGTGGGCGGCAGATGTGTGCACCGGGCATAAGGAACCCGCGCCCCAGCTGGCAATTCAGGCCGGGCTGTGTTATAATTGGCGGGATATGAAGGCATCCAATGGCAGCAGGTCAGGATGAGAAAGGAACCGCATCATGGAAAAGGTTGTTGTTTTAACAGCGGCGCACAAAAGCTTTGATCAGCTGGGGCTGGAGGGCTATCTTCCGGTGCAGGTGGGCGCGGCGCTGGCCGCGCAGGATCTGGGCTTTCAGCGGGATGATGAGGGCGACAATATCTCGGAAAAGAATCCCCAGTACTGTGAGCTCACGGCTCAGTACTGGGCGTGGAAGAACCTGACCGATGCTCAGATTATGGGTCTGGTGCATTATCGCCGCTATTTTACCACCGACCTGTATGCGAAAAACTGGAAGGATGCGATTCTCACCGCGGACCAGATTCGGCAGCTGCTGAGGCAGTATACGATCGTTCTGCCAAAGCCCGTTTATAAGCTGCCCCACAACGGCACGCTGTATCACGACCGGCCCCGACAGGGGCAGAACCGGCATCTGCTGCTGCTGGAGGAAATTCTCCAGCGCCGGTGCCCGGAATATATGCCCTCCTTTGAAAAGTTCGCCTATGGGCGCAGAGTGAGCTTCGGCAACATGCTTTTGTGCTCCCGGGAGGTGTTCTGTGCGTACAGTGCATGGATGTTCCCCCTGCTGGAGGAATTTGAACAGCTGGGCGAACAGGAGGGTATCCTGATCCCCCGCCTGTGCGGCTTTATGTCGGAGTATCTGCTGTGCATCTGGGCCGACCACAACATCCCGGCGGACAAAATCCTGTTTCTGGACGTGGTGAACACCGAGGAGGATCGTTCCTCCCGCGGCTTCCTGCTGCGGAAGCTGCTGGTGAAGCTGGGGATCTTTGAACCGGTTGCCCGGGTGGGATTTGCCCTCTATTACAAGCTGAAGGGCTGCTGATTTAAATCAAAGAAAAGGCACGGATATTCGTCTGGAATATCCGTGCCTTTTTGCGTGTATGGATCAGTCTGCCCGCTGGCTGCCCCTCTGGCTGTAAAGATACAGCACCAGCCCGGCGGCGCACAGCGCGAAGCCGAAGCCCATGGCCAGCGGCAGGGCGAAATCCGCCGCCCGGCCGAACACCAGATTGGTGAACACCGCCACCAGATCCATGAGCAGGGCGTTCAGGCTCAGGGCGGTGGCCCGGTCAGCAGTGCGAACCTGCCGGTTTTGCAGGGTGGTCTGCAGGGGCGTGAACAGGCTGTGGCAGACCCGCAGCAAAAGGATTGCCGCCACCGAGAGCACCGGCCCGCAGGTGAGGGTGAGCGTCAGGCAGGCCACCGCCGCCAGCGCCAGCAGCACCGCGCCGGTGCACTTCTCCCCCGGCCAGCCGGTGAGCCGGGCGGAGAATCCGCCGCAAAGGCCCAGCAGCGTCATGACCACATAGATGACGGCGATGACGCTGGCGGAAAGACCCGCCCGGGTGTATTGCACCTGATTCAGAAAGGTGGTGATGGTCTGGTGCGCCTCGTTCAGGAATGCCGCCCCTAGCACCAGAAACAGCAGACGCGGGTTTCGCACCAGCTGCCCCAGCAGCACCTTGAATTCTGCCAGCTGGCGGCCTGCCGGCCGGGGCTGGCTGGAGCGGACCTCCCGCAGAAAGAGCGCCAGCACGGCCGCCGCCCCGTAGCTGAACACGGTGAGCAGGCCCGCCAGCCGGTAGTTTTCGCCCACGAACACCGCGTAAACGGCGCTGGCCGCCAGCAGGCCGGCCATGCCCAGATTGTTATAAATACCAAAGACCCGGTGGCTCTCCTCCTCCGGGCAGGAAAGATACAGAATGCTCACATCCAGGCCGGAAAGCCCGGCGCAGACTACGCTCAACATCAGCCGCTCGGCCAGAAAGCCGCCGAAGCTGTCTGCCTGCCAGAACACGATTTTGGACACAAAATAAAGCCCGCAGCACAGGATCATGGACCGGCGATAACCGATCCGATCGGCCAGAATGCCCCAGGGTACCTCCAGCGCCAGAGCCAGCGCCAGCGAGATGCTCTCGATCAGAGTGATCTGAAAGACGCTCACCCCCGCCGCCTGGCGGTAAAGGGTGGCGATCGGCCCGTAGAACACCATGCCCTGCAAAAGAGCAATGGCGTACATCAGCCGGATGTTCCGATTGTTTTTCATAGCAGCAAAAAACCGTCCTTTGTCTGAAAATACCGCACAGCAAACACCCGCCCCGCGCGTTTGCGCAAAGCGGCCGTCAGCCAGTGTGGTATTTTCAGATGGGACGGTTCATGGCGAATTCTCCTGATTGCGGGCCGGAAACGGCCGTTGAATTTACTTTATTCTAGCACAGTGAAAAATTGTTTGCAAGGCTCTTTTCCGTTTGCGGGAACTTGCCGGAAAACGAAAAATGCCCCGATCTTAGCCGGGGCATTTTCGGCATCAGAGGGAAAAATCAGTCCTCGCGGTTCTCCGCATCCCGTTGGGCCTGCTGCTGGCGGAAGTGCTCCTCCAGACCGAAGCATTTGTCCATTGCGGGATAGATGATCATCAGCACGATCAGCTCCACCAGAGCGAAGCCGAACAGCACCACCCACAGCGCGGTGTAGGGCAAAAACGAGATGATCACGATCCAGTATATGATTTGAATCAGCGCCGCTGCAATGGAGCGGGGCGCAAAGGAAAGCGCCAGAAGCAGGCTGTTCTTCACCAGCGTGCCCAGAGGCAGATCCATCAGCACCAGCTGGCTGAACAGATAGGGGAAGATCATGGCGGTGAGCAGCACATTCATACAGATCAGCGCTGCGCTTATCACATCGGTCTGGCCGCCGGCCAGCAGGAAGTAGCCCATGAACAGCTGGCTTGCCAGCAGAAAGCCCAGCACTGCGCCGGGAATCAGGCTCTGGCGCCAGTTGCGGCGAAAGGCCTTTTTGTAAACATGCCACCAGTAGCCCGGCTCATCCCGCATGGCACGCAGGATGGTGTCGTGCAGGCCTGCATAGCAGGGTCCCAGAAGGATACCGCCCAGAATACCGCCCGCTGCGGCCAGCAGTACCGTACGGCCCAGAATGCCCAGGAAAATCAGAATCAGTGCAGGCAGAAAGCCCAGAGTGCACAGCAGATTTGCCCGGAACAGATCGCCCATGTCCCGGCCAAGGATTTCGAAAAAGCGGGCCGGTCCCTTTTTGCGGGGTTCATCCTTGCGCACACCGGGGCCGGGTGTGTTGTAGTTGGGGTGAAAAAGACCCATGTTGAATCAACGCTCCTTTTGATGATGGGGGCACGGCGCGCCCCGTTTCTCTGCTTCTATTTGTAACATATTTTGGGGCGGATTACAAACACCGGCGGCCGGTTTGGCGCATGAATCATGGAAACGTTTCCGGGAATTTCACACAAAATGCAAGCAAAGTGCACAAAACTTTTTCTGTAAGAAGGTGAATATCGATGAAAATAACGAAAGATGGTTGAAAGTGCAAAAAATCAAGCATATAATATAAGCGTCGGAAACGTTTCCGGCAACGTTTTCGAAAATCTGCGGAAGGGGTGGCGAGCGTGACCATCAAGGACATTGCCCGGGAAAGCGGTTATGCGATCAGCACCGTGTCCCGTGCGCTGAACGACCACCCGGACGTGAGCGAGGAGGCCAAGGCCCGCATCCGTCAGGTGGTGGAGGCCCGGGGCTTTGTTCCCAATGCCAACGCCCGCAAACTCAAGCAGACCGAAGCAAAAACCATTGTGTTCCTGGTTAAAAGCACCGCGAACATGTTCTTCGCAGGCATGCTGGTTCAGCTGCAGCAGCTGGTGAGCCGGGCCGGTTACGACGGCGTGGTTCAGTATCTGGATGAGGACGGCGACGAGGTGGTGCTGGCCCAGCGATTGAGCCGGGAGCTCAAGCCCAGAGGAATTATCTTTCTGGGCGGCAGCGCCGAGCATTTCCGCAAGGGGTTTTCCTCCATCCGCCTTCCCTGCGTGCTGGCAACGGTGGTCAGCGAGGAGCTGGCCTTCGACAATCTCTCCATGGTTGGTGTGGATGACCGCAAGGGCGGCGCCGCCGCCATCGATCACCTGCTGGCCAACGGCCATAAGGATATTCTGATCCTGGGCGCGGATCCCGCTTACAGCAACCCCAGCTACAAACGGCTGCAGGGCTGCAACGACAGCTTCACCGCCCATGGCATGGAGCTGGCCCCCCGGCGGTATCTGAAAACCAGCTTCAGCTTTGAGGCCGCCTATCAGGCAATGGACGCCTGGCTGAAGGAAGGCCAGCGGCCCCAGGCGGTATTTGCCATGAGCGATACCACCGCCATCGGCGCCATCCGGGCGCTGAACGACCATGGGCTTCGGGTGCCGGAGGATGTGTCGGTGATCGGCTTCGACGGCATGGAGCTGTCGAACTTTTACACTCCCCGGCTGTGCACCATGCGTCAGCCCTCCGAGCACATTGCTCAGGCCAGTGTGGAACTGCTGCTGGGCTGCATCGAAAAAAAGCAGCCGGCCCGCACCCTCATGCTGGAGGCGGAGCTGGTGTTCGGTGAATCGGTGGCCGAACGCAAATGAATCTGTATCCCGGGCGGGAGCGACCCGCCCTTCAATCGACAACCATCAAGCATCAAAAAAGGAGAAACACACTATGAAAAAGGCACTTGCACTTGTGCTTGCAGCGGCCATGGCGCTGAGCTTTGTGGCCTGCGGCGGCTCCGGAACGACGACCAGTACATCCCAGACCGGCGAAAGCACCTCCACCGGTGCAGCCTCCACCACCGGAAACGCTTCCGGCGGCAGAGTCTACTATCTGAACTTCAAGCCTGAGCAGGCAGACCAGTGGGTGGAGCTGGCTGCCAGGTACACCGAGGAGACCGGCATTCCCGTGGACGTGGTCACCGCCGCCTCCGGCACCTACGAATCCACCCTGAAGGCCGATATGGCCAAGACCAACGCACCCACCCTGTTCCAGGTGAACGGCCCCGTTGGCCTGGCTGCCTGGAAGGACTACTGCTATGATCTGTCCGACACTGAGCTGTATAAGCAGCTTACCAGCGATTCCTTCGCCCTGAAGGACGGCGACAAGGTTGCCGGCGTGGCATACGTAATCGAGACCTACGGCCTGATCTACAACAAGGCGCTGCTGAACGAGTACATCGCCAAGGATTACGCGGTGATCGAGGATGCCGCCGAGATCAACAACTTCGACACCCTGAAGGCCGTGGCCGAGGACATCACCGCCCATAAGGACGATCTGGGCTTTGCCGCCTTCACCAGCGCCGGCATGGACTCCTCTTCCGACTGGCGCTTCAAGACCCATCTGGCCAACCTGCCCGTTTACTACGAGTACCAGGCCGACGGCATCACCTCCACCGAGGCCATCAAGGGCACCTACCTGGAGAACTACAAGAACGTGTGGGATCTGTACATCAACAACGCCACCTGTGAGCCTGCCATGATCGGCTCCAAGACCGGCGACGACGCAGCCGCCGAGTTCGCCATGGGCGAAGCCGTGTTCTACCAGAACGGCACCTGGGGCTACGGCCAGGTAACCGGTTACGAAGTGGCCGACGAGGACATGGGCATGATGCCCATCTACATCGGTGTTGAGGGCGAAGAGAATCAGGGCCTGTGCACCGGTTCCGAGAACTACTGGTGCATCAACGCCAAGGCCAGCGAGGAAGACATCCAGGCCACCATCGACTTTGTGGAATGGTGCATCACCAGCGAGACCGGCAAGACCGGTATGAAGGACATGGGCTTTGTGTGCCCGTTCACCGGCTTCACCGATGAATACCTGCCCGAGAACCCGCTGGTTCTGGCCGCCAACGAGGACGTGGCTGCCGGCCACAAGACCGTGGACTGGTGCTTCACCACCATGCCTTCCGAAGAGTGGAAGAACGGCGTGGGTGCCGCCCTGCTGGAGTACGCTCAGGGTACCGGCGACTGGAGCGGTGTTGAGACCGCTTTCGTGGACGGCTGGGCCACCGAGTATGCAGCTGCCAACGGTTGAGCCGCACAGCACTGAATTGTATCTGTAAAACCGAAGGGGGCGGGCAGGTTCTGCCCGCCCCCGCTGCGGTTTTTGCGCATGCCTGCCGGTCTGCTTCCGGCCCGGCGCAGTGCCGTCCCCTGCGGGGGGCGGACCGGCGGGCATGACGGCCCCGGGCGGGCCCGATCCGATTTTTCATCCATCACAACAAGGAGGGAACTGTTTATGGAACGCGCGGTCAAAAAATACTTCCCCATCTTCGCGCTGCCCACCCTGCTGGCCTTTGTCATCGGCTTTATCGCCCCCTTCATTGAGGGCGTGTATCTTTCGTTCTGCGAATTCACCACCATCTCGGATGCCCGGTTTGTGGGGCTGAAAAACTACGGCCGCATCTGGTCCGATCCCACCTTCCTGCATTCGCTGTGGTTCACTGCCCTGTTCACGGTGGTCACGGTGATCCTGATCAACGTACTGGCCTTTGCGGTGGCGCTGCTGCTCACCAAGAGCTTCAAGGGCACCAACCTGTTTCGGGGCGTGTTCTTCATGCCCAACCTGATTGGCGGCATCGTGCTGGGCTATACCTGGCAGCTGATTCTGAACGGCATCTTCGGGCTGTTCGGCCGCACCCTTACTTACAGCGCATCCTACGGCTTCTGGGGTCTGGTGATCCTGATGTGCTGGCAGCAGGTGGGCTATATGATGATCATCTACATCGCCGGCCTGCAGAGCATTCCCGGCGATCTGTACGAGGCGGCCCGCATCGACGGCGCCAGCTCCCGCCAGTGCCTGTGGCGCATCACCCTGCCCATGAGCATGCCCTCCATTACCATCTGTACCTTCCTGACGCTGACCAACGGCTTCAAGCTGTATGACCAGAACCTGGCCCTCACCAACGGCCAGCCCTCGGATATGACCGAGATGCTGGCGCTGAATATTGTGAACACCTTCTACGGCCGCAACGGCTGGGAGGGCGTCGGCCAGGCAAAGGCTGTGATCTTTACCATTCTGGTGGCGATCCTGGCGCTGGCCCAGAACCGCCTGACCCGTTCGAAGGAGGTGCAGCAGTAATGACCGACAAGACAAAACATGGCTGGATTTACACGCTGGTGTTTTCCATCGTGAGCCTTGTTTACATCTCGCCCATCCTGATGATCTTCATGAACAGCTTCAAGAAAAAGGCCTACATCAACCGGATGCCCTTCGCGCTGCCCAATGAAAAGACCTTTGTGGGGCTGGAAAACTATGTGGAGGGTCTGCGCAAGACCGGTTTCTTCAGTGCCTTCGGCTACAGCCTGTTCATTACCGTGGCCAGCGTGGCGGTGATTCTGCTGTGCACCTCCATGTGCGCCTGGTATATCAGCCGGGTTCACACCTGGTACACCAGGGCCATCTACATGCTGTGCCTGATCTCCATGGTGGTACCCTTCCAGATGGTCATGTATCCCCTGTCCAAGATCAGCGACTCCATGCGTCTGGGCAACCCGGTGGGCATCGTCCTGATTTATCTGGGCTTTGGTGCCGGTCTGGCGGTGTTCATGTTCACCGGCTTCATGCGCAGCGTGCCCATCGAGGTGGAGGAAGCCGCCATGATCGACGGCTGCAATCCTCTGCAGACCTTCTTCCGGGTGGTTCTGGCCATGCTCAAGCCCACTCTGGTGAGCGTCGGCATTCTGGAGACCATGTGGATCTGGAACGACTATCTGCTGCCCAGCCTGGTGCTGGATCTGCGCAAGTACAAGACCATCCCCATCGCCATTCAGTATCTGAAGGGCGGCTACGGCTCGGTGGACTGGGGCGCCATGATGGCCATGCTGGTGCTGGCCATTGTGCCCATCATCCTGTTCTATCTGGCCTGCCAGAAGCACATCATCAAGGGCGTGGCCGCGGGTGCGGTCAAGGGTTGATCCAACGGGAAAGGAGCGATCGTGTTGAAGCGAGCAAGCGGCATCCTGCTGCCGGTTTCCAGCCTGCCGGGCCCCTGGGGCATCGGCACGCTGGGCAAAGAGGCCCGGCAGTTTGTGGATTTTCTTGCTGCCGCGGGCCAGACCTACTGGCAGATTCTGCCGGTGGGGCCCACCGGCTACGGCGACAGCCCCTATCAGAGCTTTTCTGCCTTTGCGGCAAACCCTTATTTCATTGATCCGGACACCCTGATCGCCCGGGGCCTGCTCACCGAAGAGGAAGCCGGAGCGGACTGGGGCGAAGATCCGGCCCGGGTGGACTATGGCGCGCTGTACGCCCACCGCCACGCGCTGCTGCAAAAAGCGGCGGACCGGCTTCCGGCCGGGGATGCGGGCTTTGCCCACTGGCGGGAAAAGCAGAGCGCTTGGCTGGAGGACTACGCCCTCTTCATGGCACTCAAGGAGGAAAACGATCAGCAGAGCTGGACCCACTGGCCGGATGAGGTGCGTCTGCGCCGCCCCGATGCACTGGAGCGGGCCCGAAAGCGGCTGGCCGGACGGGTGGACTACTGGAGGAAGATTCAGTATCTGTTCTACTGCCAGTGGGCCGCGCTTCTGGAATATGCCCATGGGAAGGGCGTGCAGATCATCGGCGACATTCCCATCTATGTTTCGCCGGATTCCTCGGACATCTGGGCTGCGCCGGAGCTGTTCCAGACCGATGGTGACCGGCGGCTCACCCGGGTGGCGGGCTGCCCGCCGGATGCCTTCGCCGCCGACGGCCAGCTGTGGGGCAATCCCCTGTACGACTGGCCCCGCCACAAGGCCACCGGTTACGCCTGGTGGCTGCGGCGGCTGCGCCATGCGCTTACCATTTACGATGTGGTGCGCATCGACCATTTCCGGGGCTTCGAAAGCTATTATTCCATCCCCGCCCGGGACACCACCGCCCAGAACGGCAGCTGGCAGCCCGGCCCGGGCATGGATTTCATCGGGGCCATCCACGCGGAGATGCCCGGTGCACAGATCATTGCCGAGGATCTGGGATATCTGACCCCGCAGGTGAAGGAGCTGCTGGAGGGCAGCGGCTACCCGGGGATGAAGGTGCTTCAATTTGCCTTCGACCGGCGGGAAGCCGGGGACTATCTGCCCCACAACTATCTGCACAACTCGGTGGTCTACACCGGCACCCACGACAACACAACCACCGCAGCCTGGGAAACCGACGCCCACCCGGAGGATGTGGCCCGCGCCCGCGCTTATCTGCACGCCGAGGGCGAGCCGCTGGTGGAGGGCTTTATCCGGGCTGCAATGGCCAGCGTGAGCGCCACCGCCATCATCCCCATGCAGGACTGGCTGGGGCTGGGCGCAGAGGCCCGGATGAACGTGCCCAGCCGCCCCTGGGGCAACTGGCAGTGGAGGCTGGAACCCGGCGTACTGACCCCGGCCCTTGCTCAGCGCATCGCGGCTCTCACCGAGCTGTACGGCCGGTAAACTGGAAAATTATCCAAACACCTTCCAGACGCCTCTCCGAATGGAGAGGCGTTTTTGTTAGTTTCAGGCAAAGAATGGGGTGGCAAGCTTTTTCTTTTGGGCCGATTATGGTACAATAAGCCGTAATGACGCAGCCCGTCCGGCTGCCCGAAACTGCAAGGAGAACTGTTATGCGCACCATTGTTTGGTTTATCTATTTCTGGCTGTATCTGCTGTTCAAGCTGCCCCTTCTGCGCAGGGGCCTGAAGGCGCTGGATGCAGGCGACTGGGCCACCGCCGACGCGCTGGCCGCCCGCTGGGTGCCGGACTGGGCGGGCAAGCTGCTGCGGCTGGCCGGTGTGACCGTTACTGTAACCGGCAGGGAGAACATCCCCGAAGGACGGCCCTGCGTGTTTGTGGGCAACCACCGCAGCTATTACGATATTCCCCTCGTGCTCACCCAGCTGGACGCGCCCCACGCGCTGGTTTCCAAAAAAGAGGTGGGCAAAATCCCGCTGGTGCGGGGCTGGATGCGCCTTCTGCACTGCGTTTTTCTGGACCGGGAGGATCCCCGCAAGGCCATGGAGGCGCTGAACGAAGCCATTGCCAACGTGAAAAAGGGTTACTCGGTAACCATCTTTCCGGAAGGCACCCGCAACAAGGGCGAAGAGGGCAGCCTGCTGGAATTCAAGGGCGGAGCCTTCCGCATTGCCACCAAGACAAAGGCTCCGCTGGTGCCCATCGCCATCCTGCACAGCCGGGACATCATGGAAAACAACGGCGGCTGGATGAAGCCTGCTCATGTGACCATTCATATTCTGCCCCCCATCGAGACCGGGGATCTGAGCCGGGAAGAGCTGAAGGAGCTGCCCCAGCGCACCGCGGCCCTGATCGGAGCTGCACTGAAGGAAGAAAAGGAGGCATAAAGCCATGGCAAGCGCACGTTATACCCTGAACATCGATCCGGAGGATCTGAAACCGGACGAACCCATTGAATACACCAAAAAACAGAAGGCTGCCAACTGGTGGCACTATAACTGGAAGATCGTGGCGGTGATTGCCGTCGTGGTGGCTGTGGTGGGCTATTATGCCTGGAAGGCGCTGACCGCTGTGCATCCGGATCAGCAGATCGCGCTGGTCAGTGCCGAGGCTCTGCCCGAAGAGGTGAGCGATGCCCTGGGGCAGGCGCTGAGCGGTCTTGTGAAGGATGCCAACGGCGACGGTCAGGCACTGGCGCAGATTCGTTCCTACCAGCTGGACCTGGAGGGACTGGACGCCAGCATCAATGCCGGCAGCACCGGCACCAGTACCAGCACCAGCACTGTGCAGGATGTGGGCGGGGCCATGAACGAGCTGACCAACGGTTATATGCAGATGGCCCAGTCTACCGTGCTGAATGCGGACCTGACCACCGGCGAAGCGGTGATCTTCCTGGTGGATGAGCCGGAGGCATTCCAGAGGACCTACGGCGTGCTCAGCGCGGCGGATGGTACCACGGTTTCCGAGGAGGATCCTCTGAACGGGGTGGAATGGTTTGCCTGGAGCGACTGCCCGGTGCTGGCCTCGCTGGATCTGGGCGAATACACCACCGCCACCGGTGAAACGGTGGACTGCCAGGAATACATGAGCCGCTTTGTGGTGGCCCGCCGCGGATATGGCGACAAAACGCCCCCCTATCTGGATGCCGGTGTGGCGCTGTTTGAGACCATCACCGAAGGGGCAACCGCCCAGTGAAAAAGATTCTGATCCGGCTGAAGGAACGGTTTTCCGGCAAAAAGAAGGCGGATACTCCGCCACGGCCTCCGCTGGAAAACCCCTACCGGCGTTTTTATACCCCGGAGCGCAGCTTTGAGCAGCTGGCGCGGCAGGCCCGGGAGCAGCAAAAGCGGGAGCCGAAGGGCTGACCGCAGCGGAAAAAGCCGAACCGGGCCGAAAAAAGAGCCCCGGAACGGTTGTGCCGAACCACGGGATATGGTATACTTTATCACATTAATGTGGCAGGAGGGTGTTGCATGGAACCGGAACAGAGCATCGCACGGTCCGCAGAGGAATTGGACCGGCAGCTGGCCCGGCTGTTTTACCGCCGGATGGAGCTGGCGGCCCTTAAGGCCCGGGAGCAGGGCGAGGCCTGCCCCGTTTTTGAAAGCGAGCAGGAGCCGGCGCTGCCGGCGGAGCTGGCCGGGCAGGATCCGGCGCTGGAGCGGTATTACCGGGCCTTCCGGCAGACCGGGCGGCAGCTGGCGGCCCAGTATCAGCTGGAGGTGCTGGGGCGTGACCAGGTGGCCTATCAGGGCGTGGAGGGAGCCTTTTCCCACATTGCGCTGCGGAAGCTGTTCCCTCTGGCCAAAGCAAAAAGCTACCCCACCTGGGCGGCGGTGTTCGATGCGGTGGAGAGCGGCGAGGCGGCATACGGTGTGCTGCCCTTTGAAAACAGCAACGCGGGGGATGTGTCCGCGGTGCTGGATCTCTGCTTTGCCCACCCGGAGCTGCACGTCTGCAGGGTTTATGATCTGCCGGTGCGCCAGAATCTGCTGGCGCTGCCCGGGGCAAGGCTGGCGGACATTCGCCGGGTGGTCAGCCACCCCCAGGCCATTGCCCAGAGCGCCCGGTTCCTGAACAGCCTGGGCCTTGCCTCCACCGAGTGCCTGAACACCGCAGTGGCGGCCAAACAGGTGGCTGAAAGCGGCGACCTTACGCTGGCGGCCATCGCCAGCGCCGAGACTGCCGAGCTTTACGGGCTGCAGGTGCTGGCGGCGGGCGTCAACTCGGACGGCGACAACACCACCCGGTTTATTGTAATTACCCGGGAAAATCCCGCCGAGGGCGACCGGTTCAGCCTGCTGTTTACGGTGGATCACAAGGCCGGGCAGCTGGCCCGGGTGATTCAGGCCATCGGCGCGGCCGGGTTCAATATGGAATGCATCAAAAGCCGGCCGATGCCCGGCGTACCCTTTGAATACTATTTTTATGTGGAACTGGAAGGCCAGCCCGGCAGACAGGAAAGCAAGACCCTGCTGGAGGCGCTGGGGCAAATCTGCAACACACTGCGGGTATTGGGGGTCTATACAAAATGAGCAACGAACAGACAAGGAGTACCGACGGAATGAAACTGACCATGCGGCTGGGCGAGCGCAGCTATGACATTATCCTGAAGCGCGGCGCGCTGCACAACCTGGGCCTTCTGGCCAATCTGAACCGGAGGGTGCTCATCGTAACCGACAGCGGCGTGCCCGCCGAATACGCCGAGATCGTGCGCGCCCAGTGCCGGGAGGGCCACATTGAAACCGTGCCCCAGGGCGAGGGCAGCAAATGCCTGAAGGTATACGAAAGCCTGCTGCGCCGGATGCTGGAGCTGGGCTTTGACCGGGGCGATCTGGTGGTGGCCGTGGGCGGCGGCGTTGTGGGCGATCTGGCCGGCTTTGTGGCCGCCACCTACATGCGCGGTGTGGACTTCATCAACTGCCCCACCACCACCCTTTCCCAGATTGATTCCTCCATCGGCGGCAAGGTGGCGGTGGATCTGGGTGCGGCGAAGAACATCGTGGGCGCCTTCTGGCAGCCCCGGCTGGTGGTTGTGGACCCGGATACCCTGTCCACCCTGCCCCGCCGCCATTTCATCAACGGTCTGGCCGAGGCGGTGAAAATGAGCCTGACCAGCGACGCCGAGCTGTTCGAGATGTTCGAGAAGCTGGACGTGGACGCCGAGATCGAGACCATTATTTACCGCAGCCTGCTGATCAAAAAGCAGGTGGTGGAAAAGGACGAGACGGAAAAAGGCATGCGGGCCATTCTGAACCTGGGCCACACGCTGGGCCACGGCATCGAGGCGGTGAAAGGCATCTCCGGCCGACGCACCAACGGCCTGTACCACGGCGAGTGCGTGGCGCTGGGTCTGCTGCCCATGATTGAGGATCGGCAGCTGGCCAAACGGGTGCGGGCCGTGTACCGCAAGCTGGGCCTGCCCGCCCGCACCGCCTACAACAAGGAAAAGGTGTGGGCCTACATGCTCCACGACAAAAAATTCCGCGACGGGCGCATCACGGTGGTGAAGGTGCCCGGCCTGGGCTGCTGGCGGCTGGACAAGCTGGACGAAGCCGGGCTGAAGGCGATCCTGATGGGGAAGTGATTGGGTGAAAAACACATACGGCAGCGCCATTGCGCTGACCATCTTCGGCGAGAGCCACGGCGCGGCCATCGGTGCGGTGCTGGATGGTCTGGCCGCGGGCATTCCGGTGGATGAGGAATTCATCGCCGCCCAGATGGAAAAGCGGCGGGCGAAAAAGGGCGGCCTCTCCACCAGCCGCATCGAGGCGGACAAGGTGCGCTTTTTGAGCGGCGTGTACAACGGCCGCACCACCGGCACCGCCATTACCATGGTGATCGAAAACACCAACACCCGCTCGGGTGACTATGCAAAGACCCTGGGCCTGTGCCGCCCGGGCCATGCGGACTACACCGCCCATGTGAAATACGGCGGCTTTGAGGACTTCCGGGGCGGCGGGCATTTTTCCGGCCGGATCACCGCGGCGCTGTGCGCGGCGGGTGCGCTGTGCCAGAGCATCCTGCTGGCAAAGGGCATCCGGGTGGCCACCCACGCGGCGTGCATTGCGGGCGTGGAGGACGAGGCCCTTGCTCTGGAGGAAGAGAAGCTGAACGCACAGCTGGCTGCGCTGGACGCCTGCACCGGCCTGCCGGTGCTGAGCGAGACCGCAGGCGAAGCAATGCAGCAGGCCATCCGGGCCGCCGCCAGTGAGGGCGACAGCGTGGGCGGCGTGCTGGAAACGGCGGTCACCGGCCTGCCTGCAGGCGCGGGCGAGCCCTTCTTCGACAGCGTGGAAAGCCAGCTGGCCCACCTGCTGTTCAGCATTCCCGCCGTGAAGGGCGTGGAGTTCGGCGCGGGCTTTGCCATGGCCGGGCTGCGGGGCAGCGTGGCCAACGACCCCATGACCATAAAGGACGGCCGGGTGGTAACCACCACCAACAACAACGGCGGCGTGAACGGCGGCATCACCAACGGCATGCCGCTGGTGGTGCGCACCGCGGTGAAGCCCACTCCCAGTATTTATAAACCCCAGCAGACGGTGGACATGGGTTCGATGCAGCCCGCCGAGCTGCAGATTCAGGGCCGCCACGACCCCTGCATCGCCCACCGGGCTGCTATTGTGCAGACGGCGGCGGTGGCCTTCGGTCTGGTGGATCTGCTCACCCAGCGCTGGGGGCCGCTGTGGCAGGCAGAGGAGGAAGCACCATGGAATACGGACTGATCGGCGCAAAGCTGGGCCACAGCTACTCCAAGGCTATCCACGAGGCACTGTGCGGCTATCGTTATGAGCTGTACAGCCTGCCCACCGAGCAGCAGGCCCGGGAATTTTTGCAGAAAAAGGCCTTCAGGGCCATCAATGTGACCATCCCCTACAAGCAGCTGGTCATCCCCTACTGCGCCTGGCTGGAGCCGCGAGCCAAAGCCATCGGCGCGGTGAACACGGTGGTGAACCGGGACGGCATTCTCCACGGTTACAACACCGATTACGACGGCTTTCTGTATCTGGCCAACCAGCACGGGGTGGATTTCAGGGGCAAAAGCGTGCTGATTCTGGGCACCGGCGGCACCAGCCGCACGGTGCATGCGGTGGCAAAGGATCAGGGCGCGGCGGAAATTCTGTTTGCCAGCCGCACCGGCAAAGACGGCGCGCTCACCTACGAGCAGGCGCAGGCCCAGAGTCAGGTGCAGATTCTGATCAACACCAGCCCGGCGGGCATGTATCCGAACACCGGCGAATGCCACATCCGGCCTGCGGGCCTGCCCCGGCTGGAGGCGGTGCTGGATGTGGTCTACAACCCCTTTAAAACCGAGCTGATTCTGCGGGCCGAGGAGGCGGGCATCCCCTGTGCCAGCGGCCTGGAAATGCTGGTGGCGCAGGCGCTGTATGCGGCCCGCCAGTTCACCGGTCGGCGTATCCCCTCCTCGAAAATTCAGCCCATCGTGCGCAGCATCCGGGCCCAGCGGTTGAATGTCTGTCTGGTGGGCATGCCCAGCTGCGGCAAATCCACCATCGGCCGCCAGCTGGCCAGGGCACTGAACCGGCCCTTTGTGGATCTGGACGCCGAGATTGAAAAGGCGGCGGGCAAATCCATCCCTCAGATCTTTGAGGAGCGGGGGGAGGACGGCTTCCGCGCGCTGGAGACCGAAACCGCGGCCCGCTTCGGCATGGGCAGCGGCCAGATCATCAGCTGCGGCGGCGGTGTGGTCAAGCGGCCGGAAAACGTGCGGGCGCTGCGCCAGAACGGCGTGATTGTGTTCATCGACCGGCCGGTGGAGCTGCTGAAGGTGGGCGGAAACCGCCCCCTCTCCACCAGTATGGACGGATTGAAACAGATGGAGGCCGAACGCCGGCCCCTGTACGAGGGTGCGGCGGACCTTTGTGTGAAAAACAGCGGTGAGCCCTTCAGCCGGGCGACAAAGGCCGCGCAGGAGGCGTTGTATGAAGCTTTTGGTATTGAACGGGCCCAATCTTAATCTGCTGGGTGTGCGGGAACCGGGCCTGTACGGCACGGTGGATTACCAGGGCCTGCTGGATCTGATCCAGAAAAAATGCGACGAGCGGGGCGTGGAGGTGCGATTCTACCAGTCCAACCACGAGGGCGATCTGGTGGACGCCATTCAGCAGGCCCGCTTTGACTGCGACGGCATTGTGATCAATCCGGGGGCCTATACCCACACCAGCGTGGCCATTCTGGACGCGCTGAAGGCGGTGGCGCTGCCCGCAGCGGAGGTGCATATCACCGATGTGACCAAGCGGGAGCCCTTCCGCCAGATCAGCTATGCGGGCATGGCCTGTCAGGGGCATTTCATCGGTCAGGGGCTGCAGGGCTACCTGAACGCGGTGGATTTCCTCATCGAGACAGTCGAAAACAGCGAACAGAAGCAGTAAACCTGCAAAGGGAAACAAATACATACAGGGAAAGGGAAAGAACAGATTATGATTATCTCCACCAAGCGCGGCACCCCTCAGGAGGAGCTGCAGAAAATTATTTCGGAATTCGAGAGCCAGGGCCTTGAGGTCACTCTGATCCGTGGTACCGACTACAACGTGTTCGGTCTGGTGGGCGACACCACCAAGATCAACGAGAAGGTTGTGGCCGCCAACCCCTGGGTGGACAGCGTGACCCGTGTGTCCGCTCCTTACAAGAAGGCAAACCGCCTGTTCCATGAAGCCGACACCATTGTGGATGTGAACGGCATCAAGATCGGCGGCAACGAGCCGCTGGTGGTCATCGGCGGCCCCTGCAGCGTGGAGGGCGACGAGTCCACCCTGAAGATCGCCCAGGCCGTGAAGGCGGCGGGCGGCTGCATGCTGCGCGGCGGCGCTTACAAGCCCCGCACTTCCCCCTATGCCTTCCAGGGCCTGGGGACCGAGGGCATTCTGGCCATGGTGAAGGCCCGCGAGGCCACCGGCCTGCCCATCGTGAGCGAACTGATGAGCGAGGATCGGATCGAGGAGTTCGAAGAATATGTGGACGTGGTGCAGATCGGCGCCCGCAACATGCAGAACTTCCAGCTGCTGAAGGCGGTGGGTAAGATGAAAAAGCCGGTGCTGCTCAAGCGCGGCCTTGCCAACACCATCGAGGAGTGGATTATGAGCGCCGAGTATATCATGGCCGGCGGCAATGAAAACGTGATCTTCTGCGAGCGCGGCATCCGCACCTTCGAGAAGTACACCCGCAACACGCTGGATCTTTCCGTTGTGCCCATCATCAAGCAGAAAACCCACCTGCCCATCATCATCGACCCCAGCCATGCCACCGGCGACTGGCGTCTGGTGGAGAGCATGAGCCGGGCCGCCGTGGCCGCCGGTGCCGACGGCCTGATCATCGAGGTACACACTGACCCCGAGCACGCCTGGAGCGACGGCGCACAGACCCTGAAACCGGATAAATTCCGCGAGACCATCGACCAGTGCCGCCAGATCGCGCAGGTGCTGGGCCGTGGTGTGCGCCAGCCTCTTGACTGAGCAGACCCAAAAGGAGGAACTTCCATGATCGCCCACATCCAAGCCCCGGCCGCCATCGGCGGCCGGATCACTGCGCCGCCCTCCAAGAGCATGGCCCACCGGGCGGTACTCAGCGCCGCGCTGGCCCGGGGATGCTCCCGGGTGGAGAATCTGGAATTCAGCCAGGACGTGGACGCCACCCTCACCGCCGCCGCCCGGCTGGGCGCGCAGGTGGAGCGGGGGGAAGGCTGGGCGCGGATTACCGGCCATGGCTGTGTGGCCTGCCCGGACGGCCCGGTGGACTGCTGCGAGAGTGGCAGCACCCTGCGTTTTCTGATCCCGGTGTTCAGCCTGTGCGGCGGTCGGGTGGAATTTTCCGGCCGGGGGCGGCTGCTCCAGCGGCCCATGGGCGTATACGAGAAGCTGTTCCGGGCCCAGGGCCTGGAATTTGACCAGAGCGAAGGGGGCCTTGCCATCCGCGGGCCCCTTACCGCAGGCGACTACACCATTCCGGGGGATGTGTCCAGCCAGTTCATCAGCGGGCTGCTGTTTGCGCTGCCCCTGCTGGAGGGCGACAGCACCCTCACCATCACCCCGCCCTTTGAAAGCCGCAGCTATGTGGAGCTGACGCTGGCGGCCCTGCGGGATTTCGGCGTGCAGGTAAACTGGGCGGATGAAACCCGCATGAAGCTGCTGATTCCCGGCGGCCAGTGCGGCCGCGGCCGGGATTACCGGGTGGAGGGCGATTACAGCCAGGCGGCCTTCTTTGCCGTGCTGGGCGCTGTGCTGGGCGGCGTGACCATCGAGGATCTGCGCCCGGATTCCCTGCAGGGCGACGGGGCGATTCTGCCCATTCTGGAGGGCTGCGGCGCCCGCTTTGTGCGGAATGGCAGCAGCGTGAGCTTTGAAAAGGCTCCCCTTTCCGGAACGGTCATTGATCTGGCCGACTGCCCGGATCTGGGCCCCATCCTGATGACGCTGGCCCTTTTCTGCGAGGGGGAAACAACGATCATCAACGCCGGGCGGCTGCGCATCAAGGAAAGCGACCGCATTGCCGCCATGGAAGAGGAGCTGCGCAAGTTCGGTGCGGACATTGAAAGCACGCAGGACACCGTGACCATCCGCCCGGCGGCGCTGCATGCCCCGACAGAGCTGGACAGCCACAACGACCACCGGGTGGTGATGAGCCTTGCCATGGCGGGCCTGTGCGCCGGGGTACCGGTGACCATCCGGGACGCGGGCGCGGTGGCCAAAAGCTGGCCGGACTTTTTCCGGGTACTGGAGCGCGTGGGTGCACGAATCGAGGTGCGGGATGAATAAGAACGACCGTTTTCTCATTGTGGGCCTGGGCCTGCTGGGCGGCAGCTACGCCCGGGGCCTTGCCCGTGCGGGTTTTGCGCAGGTATACGCCATCGACACAAACCCCGAAGCCATCCGGTTTGCCAGAGAAAAGGGCTATATTGCGGATGGCGCAAGCGAAAATTTTGAAGAGCTGGTGCGAATGGCGGATCGGGTGATCTTCGCCCTTTACCCCACCGCGCTGGAAGGCTGGGTGGCCCGGTACGGCGGCCTGCTGCGTCCCGGCTGCATCTGCACCGATGTGTCCGGCGTGAAGGCCGGCCTTGTGGAAACGGTGCAGACCGCCCTGCCCGAGGGGGTGGAGTTCATTGCCAGCCACCCCATGGCGGGCAAGGAGGTCAGCGGTGTGGAGAATTCCCATCTGGTGGACTTCTCCCTCGCCAATTTCCTGATTACCCCCACCGACCGCAACACCCCCGAAGGGGTGGAGTTTGCCCGCTGGCTGGGCCGGACGCTGGGCTTTGCCCACATCCGGGTGCTCAGCTGCGCCGAGCACGACCGGATGATTGGCTATGTGAGCCAGCTGACCCACGCCATCGCGGTGAGCCTGATGTGCGCGCCGGGGGCGGAGCAGTTTGCCGACTACACCGGCGATTCCTTCCGGGATCTGACCCGGATCGCCCGCATCAACGAGACCATGTGGGCGGAGCTGTTTTTGTGGAACCGGGAAAACCTGATCGACGAAATCGACGGCTTTACCGCCCGGCTGCAGGCCCTGAAGGGATATCTGCAGCAGGGGGATCGGGCCGCGCTGGAGGAAATGTTCCGCCAGTCCACCCGGGCGCGGGCCGCCTTTGACAAGAAGGAAAAGGAGGAGTGAGCCATGCCCCGCAGCGAAGGTCAGAAGGGCAAGCTGGTGTGGCTGCTGCGCATTCTTGCCCGCTATACCGATGAGGAACATCTGATCAATGTGCCCCGCATTCTGGAGCTGCTGGCCGCCGAGGGCATCGCCGCCGAGCGCAAAAGCGTTTACGACGATATTGCCACCCTGCGGGCGCTGGGCTACGACATTGTGCAGCACCGGGGCCGGGGCGGCGGTTATTATCTGGCCAGCCGGCCCTTCCAGCTGCCCGAGCTCAAGCTGCTGGCAGACTCGGTGCAGGCCTCCCGTTTCATCACCCGCAAAAAGAGCGATCAGCTGATCCGCGCCCTGAGCCAGTTTGCCAGCCAGTGGGAGGCAAACGAGCTGCAGCGGCAGGTGTTCGCCTCCAGCCGGATGAAGAGCATGAACGAGAGCATCTATTACAACGTGGATGCGCTGCACCGGGCCATCGCTTCGGATCGGCAGGTTCGCTTTGTGTATCAGGAGTGGAATCTGGACAAGAAAAAGGTGGCCCGCCGGGGCGGCGGAGCCTATCAGGTGAGCCCCTGGGCCCTTTTGTGGGAGGAGGAGAACTACTATCTGGTGGCCTTCGAGGAGGGCAAGGGCATGCGCCATTACCGGGTGGACAAGATGACCTCCATCACCACGCTGGAGCAGCCCCGCCTTGGCCGGGAGGAGTTCGACCCCCAGAAGATGCGCAACTACGCAAAACCCATGTTCGGCATGTTCGGCGGGCCGGTCAGCCGGGTGGAGCTGCGATGCGAAAACAGCGTCATCGGCCCCATGCTGGACCGGTTCGGTACCGGTGTGACCATCATGCCCCAGCCGGACGGCTGGTTCACCCTGTATGCGGATGTGGTGGTCAGCCCGCCCTTTTTCGGCTGGCTGTGCGGCTTTGGCGGCCGGGTGGAGCTTATGGCTCCGGCGGATGCCCGCCAGCAGCTGCGCCAGATGCTGGAAACTATCTCCAAAGCCTATCAGACAAAAGAGCCTGCACAATAAAATGCTGCAACCAGAGCCCCCTCGAAAAAGAGGGGCTCTGGTTTTTTGTGCAAAAATTTCCCTCAAAATGAAGAAAGCCCCGGTTATGATTCGTCTTTATGTAAAGAAAACGCCCGGCACAAATTTTTTGAACGGTTTGTCCGCTGGCGACGAAAAATGGCAGAGGGCTGTTTTCCGTGCCCGGGTGTTTGGAACAGCGGCGGCCCTGCGGGGCCGCCATACAGATGAAATAAGAGGAGTCGATGAGGGATGAGCAGGATAACATCGTTTTTGGGCCGGCACAAAAAGGCGCTGATTGTGCTGGCGGTGCTGGCTGTGGCCGGCACTGTGGGCTGGATGCGGGTGAATCAGGCGGCCGCGGCCGCACAAAAGGCGGCAGCCCAGCAGGTACAGACCTTCACGCTGGAAAAGGGCGATCTGAGCCGGACCCTGAGCGTGAGCGGAAGCATCCAGTCTGCCCAGGTGACCCAGGTGGCCGCGGCCCAGACCTATCCGGTGGCTGAGGTGCTGGTGAGCGAGGGCGATGTGGTGGCTGAGGGCGATGTGCTCGCCACGCTGGATACCACCGATCTGGATGCCCAGATCAAGGTTCAGCAGGAGGCGGTGGCCGCCGAAAAGCAGCAGAACGACCTGAGCATTTCTCAGGCGCAGCGCCGGCTGGAGGATGCCCGCAACCAGAAAACCATTGACGAGGATGTGACTGCTGACTGGGATCAGACTGAGCGGGATACCAAGCTCCGGCAGGACAGTCTGGCCATTGAGGATGCACAGGATGTGCTGGTGAACGCGGTGACCGCCGCCGATGCCCCCAGCGCGGCGGCCCAGCAGCTGAAAACCCTGCAAAATGCCAAAAAGCAGTGCACCATCACCGCGCCCTGCGCCGGAACCATCACGCAGGTAAAGGCTGTGGTGGGCGGCGCTGCGGGCGAGATCGCCACCATCGAGAACCAGAGCGCGCTGGAGGCATTGCTCAGCGTGCGGGAATACGACGTGAACCAGCTGAGTGTGGGCCAGAGTGTGACCCTGACCTCCGGAGCGAAGGATGTGTTCCATGGTTCCATCAGCTGGATCGCCCCCAAGGCCACCGTGAACGAGAATGGCGAAGTGAACGAGAATGGCGAAGCCAGCTATGCAGTGAAGGTTTCAGTGGACGACGCCACCGGTGCGCTGCGTCTGGGCATGACTGCCAAGGCCAAGGTTCTGCTGGAAGAGAAAAAGGGCGTGTTCAGTGTGCCGCTGGACGCAGTGGGCACCGATGAAAACGGCGAGACCGTGGTTTACCAGAAGAACACCGACGCCGAGGGCAACGTGACCTTCACCCCCATCCCGGTTACCACCGGTGTGGAGACGGATCTGTCGGTGGAGGTGAGCGGCGAGGGCCTGACTGAGGGCATGGAACTGCGCAGCCTGGCTGACCCGGAGGCAATGCAATGAGCGGCGAAAAGAAGCCCATCATCCAGCTGAGGGGCATCGTGAAGAAATTTTATATCGGCCAGCCCAATGAGCTGGAGATTCTGCATGGCATTGATCTGGATGTGTATGAGGGCGAGTTCGTGGCCATCGTGGGCGAGTCCGGCAGCGGCAAGTCCACCTTGATGAACATTGTGGGCGCGCTGGATAAACCCACCCAGGGCAGCTATTTCCTGGATGGCATCGACATGACCGCCGCAAAGGACAGCGAGCTTTCCGCGCTGCGCTGCCGCAAAATCGGCTTTGTGTTTCAGACCTTCAACCTGATCGGACGCACCAGCGCTTTGAAAAATGTGGAGCTGCCCATGCTGTACAACGGCATCGGCGGGGCAAAGCGCACCGCCCGGGCCAAGCAGCTGCTGGAGCTGGTGGGCATGGAAAAGCGGATGGCACACCAGCCCAACGAGCTTTCCGGCGGTCAGAAGCAGCGTGTGGCCATTGCCCGGGCAATGGCAAACGACCCGGCGGTGCTGCTGGCAGACGAACCCACCGGCGCGCTGGATTCCGCCACCGGCCGGGTGGTGATGGATCTGTTCCACAAGCTGCACAAGGAGCAGGGCAAAACCATCCTGCTCATCACCCATTCCCGGGAGCTGGCCGCCGAATGCGAGCGGATCATCACCATTCGGGACGGGCGTATTACCGGCGAAGTGAAAGGGGGCGCGGCGCTGTGATCTGGGAAAACATCAAGCTGGCCCTGGGCGGGCTGCGCAGCAACAAGATGCGTGCCCTGCTCACCATGCTGGGCATCATCATCGGCATCGGTTCGGTGATTGCCATCGTCACCGTGGGCAATTCCCTCACCAGTACGGTGAGCGAAAGTCTGGTGGCCATGGGCGGAAACAACCTGCGATTGAGTGTGGATCCCCGGCCGGATGAAAACGGCGACTACCCGAACAGTTACAGCTATCAGGAAAGCGACCTGCTGAGCGACGAGATGCTGCAGGCCTACGAGGAGCGGTTTGCCCAGCAGATCAAGGCGGTGGTGCTCACCGAAAGCGGCGGTGCGGGCAAGATCCAGATTGGCGCGAACACCGCAAAGGTGAGTATCACCGGTGTGAATCAGGGCTACTTCGACGCGGAAAAATGCGAGCTGGTGGCGGGCCGCGCCCTGAACGAAAAGGATCAGGAGGGCGTGCGTCAGGTGGCACTGGTGAGTGACGTGCTGGTGGATAACCTGTTCGGCGGCGACGATCAGGCCGCGCTGGGCCAGACCATAGAGGTGACGGAATCCGGCGGTGCGGTGCATGAACTGTCCATCGTGGGCGTTTATGCCTACCAGACCATGAGCCCGCTGCTGGGCGGCAGTGCCACCGTGAACAAAAACACCACCACCGATCTGTATCTGCCCCTCACCACCCTGCACGACATGAACGGCATTGCGGGCGGCAGTTATTTCTGGTGTGAGGTGGTACCCGCCGCCGGTGTGGACGCGGATGCGTTCCAGCTGCGCAGTGAGCAGTTCTTTGAGGAGCGTTATTACAAGAACAACGAGCAGTTTCTGGTTACCGTGTACAACCTGCAAAACGAGATGAGCTCCATCACCAGCGTGCTGGATACCATCTCGCTGGCCATTGGGGTGATTGCGGGCATCAGCCTGCTGGTGGGCGGCATCGGCGTGATGAACATCATGCTGGTGAGCATCACCGAGCGCACCCGGGAGATCGGCGTGCGCAAGGCGCTGGGCGCCACCAACGGGGCCATCCGCACCCAGTTTATCGTGGAATCGGTGGTCATCTGCCTGGTGGGCGGCGCACTGGGCATTCTGGTGGGCTTCGGTCTGGGCAGTCTGGGCGCATCCCTGATCGGTGCACCCGCCCGGGTGGATCTGGGCACCGTGCTGGTGGCGGTGGGCTTCTCCATGGCCATCGGCGTGTTCTTCGGCTATTACCCGGCCAACAAGGCTGCCAAGCTGGACCCCATCGAGGCGCTTCGTTACGAATAAGCAGAAAAACACCCGGGCTTTGCCTGGGTGTTTTTTGCATGCAGACGTGCTATAATCAGAAAAAAGCGGGCCCTGCCCGGCCCGCCGCAAAAGGAGGCATTCCCCATGAACCCTACCCAACAGGGAATTCAGAACCGCAAGAGTGTACGGGTCTTTCTGGATCAGCCGGTCACCCCTGCCATGAAGGAGCAGCTGCTGGAGGCAGCGTTCCAGGCACCCACCGCAGGCTGCCAGCAGCTGTATACCATTCTGGACATCACCGACCCGGAGCGCAAGGCCCGGCTGGCCGAGCTGTGTGACCATCAGCCCTTTATCGCCACCGCTCCGGTGGTGCTGGTTTTTCTGGCGGACTGCGCCCGCTGGCCCGGCGTCTATCGGGAAGCGGGCTGTGCGCCCCGGCCTGCCGGCGCGGGGGATCTTTTCCTGGCGCTGGCGGATGCCTGCATTGCCGCCCAGAATGTGGTGGTGGCGGCCCAGAGTCTGGGGTTGGGCAGCTGCTACATCGGAGACATTCTGGAAAACTGTGAGCAGGTGCGCGAGGAACTGGCTCTGCCCGCTCAGGTGGTTCCGGCGGCCATGCTGGTGATCGGCTGGCCCACCCGCCAACAGCAGCAGCGCAAAAAGCCCGCCCGATTTGCCCGCAATTACATCGTGGCCGAGAACCAGTACCCAAAACACACCGGCGAGCAGCACCGGCAGGCACTGGAAGAGCGGGCCGCCCGGGGCGGAAATGAAACCTTTGATTTCGATCAGTGGGTCAAGGCCTTTGAGCAGCGCAAATACGGCAGCGACTTCTCCCGCGAAATGAGCCGCAGCGCCGCGGAGTACCTAAAGGATTTTCTGAACGAAACGGAATAAGAGCAAAAACGCCCGGGGCTGTATCAGCGGCCCCGGGCGTTTTCGTCTGAGGAAGGAGAAAGCAGTTCTGATTTCGTCAGCAGGCGGAGCGAAGGCGGTAATAGTTGCGCCCGAACAGAAGCCCTGCCAGTAGCAGCGAAGCGCCCAGACCGGAATAGAACACCGCGATAAACACCTCCGGCCCCACACCGGAAGCCCGCAGCCAGATGCCGCCGGTCATCATCACCGCCATAATGGCGAAGGAGCGCAGGTCGAAAAATTTCAAAAAGAAGTGCCGTTCGGCCTCGTAACCGGTGATCCGGCCGGTGTGCTTTTTCACCAGCGGCCCGAAAATGAACCGCTGAAAGACCGCGAACACCACCGCGGACAGCACCAGATTCAGAACCGACAGATAGGCCGGATAGGCAGCCAGACCAATGCGAAGAATATTTGCCCCGGCACAGCCCCATACCAGGCAGGCGATGAGCAGAAGAGTGGAGCGTTTTACCATAAAAAGCCCGTCCTTTCAAAACAGTTAACAATGAACGATGTTCATGAATTCGGAAAAAGAAAGTGCGGCACACCGCGCTGAACGATGTTCACTATATGCCGGTGAATGTATTCTGTCAACCCCGGCGGCAAAATATTCATAAAAAGATCACCCCTTCCCGCCACAAAAAGCGGAAAGGGGTGTTTTGCTTGTATGGATTGGGATGTTATGGATTTTCCCTGTTGCGGGGAGGGGTTACGCGCAGGGCCTTGCGTCGGCGGCGAACCGCCGCCTTATGGGCAAGCAGGCGTGCCAGCAGCACCAGCCCGATCAGCAGGGCAATCCCCACAGCGGCCAGAAGAGGCAGCCATGGGCGCACCAGATCCTTGGCGTAAAGCCAGAAACTGCGCTCGTAGTCCCGCAGGGCCACCAGCTCGGTGGAACCCACGGTCTCGCCGTTTACCTGAACGGTCAGCCGCCCCAGCACCGTGCCGGCCTGCACCGGAGCGGAGAGGGAATCCACCGTGGTTTCGATGCGGGTTTCCAGCGTGCTGGAATCGGTCTCCGCCAGAACCACCAGCGGATCTCTGGCATACAGCCCCACCGTGTCGGCTTCGGCGCACCAGCGCAGCGGAAGCCGGGTGGCCGGGGTCTCGGTGTTCACGGCGGCGGTGGGTGCCAGCGCTTCCAGCGCCCAGTCGTACAGATCTGCCGTGGTGTGGAAGGCGTAGTTCACGCCGTCCTCCGCAAGGCCATCCTGTGCACCCATCACCACCAACAGCCAGTTGGCCCCGCCCTGCTGCGCGCCGGACACAAAGCACCGGCCCGCCTCGTCGGTAAAGCCGGTTTTCATGCCCCGGATATAGTCCCGATACAGGGGGGAGTCCGGGTTCTGCATCACCACGGTGCTGCGAATCCGGTAGCTCTTCCCTTCCGGCGCGCCGGCGTCAGCCTGGGTGTGCAGTTCGGTCAGGGGCATCCAGTATTCGGTGGAGCACATGACCTCCATCAGCGTTTCGTTTTCCATGCAGGCCCGGGCAATCCGGAACATGTCCTGCGCGGTGCTGTAATTTCCCTGCTCCATGCTGTCCAGCCCATGGGGACAGCTGAAATGGGTGTCGATGCAGCCAAGCTCGGCGGCCCGCCGGTTCATCTGATCCAGAAAGGCCGCCTCGTCTCCGTCGCCCAGATACCAGGCGATGGCGCTGGCCGCGTCGTTGCCGCTGGGCAGAAGGCAGCCGTAGAGCAGATCCTGCAGGGTTACGGTCTCGCCGCAGAGCAGCCCCGCCCGGGTGCCGTAGTTTGCCAGAATCTCGTTGAATTCCGGCTGCAGCCCGTCGGGAATGGTGAACGGTGTATCCAGCGGCTGGCCGCTCTCCACCAGAAGCAGCGCGGTCATCAGTTTGGTCAGGCTGGCCGGGGCCCGTCGCTCGTTCTCGTTTTTTGCATAGACCAGGGTCTCGGTGTCCAGCTGATACAGATACACCGCCTGCGCCTTGTCCGTTGTGCCCTGGGGCGGGTCCCACTGGGCGGCGGCGGGTATCGCCAGGCCGATGGCCAGCGCCAGCAGCATCACCGCGCACAAAAGTCTGGTTTTCAACCACGTTCCTCCCTTGTTGTTGAATTCTTTCCGCGACTATTATACCGGCTGCTGCCTGCCGTTGTAAACGGTGTGGGAAGAAATACAGCTCAGGAATCGGAAACCGGCCGCAGCAGCCCCCACAGACCGCCTTCTTCTGCCCAGACAAGGCCGCCCGGCGCCGGGGCCAGTGCCTGATAGGCGCCGAAGTCGATCTGTTTCTGGCCGTCGCTGCTCAGCAGAGCGTATTCGCCGCCCCGGCGTACCACCACGCCCGCTTCGAGGCAGGGGGCGGGCCACACCCGCTGCCAGACGGCGCTGTCGTTGCCCTGAACGTCCCGGTCGGTGCTCTGGCCCCATACACCGTCGTATTTGCAGGGGATCACCAGCTGGCCCTGTTCGTTCAGATAGCCCCATTTCCCCTTCTTCTCCACCGCGATCAATCCGCCGCTGCCGGGCCGGGCCTGTTCATAAACAAAATCTGTGAGCAGGGTTCCATCGGCCGAGGCCACGGCGTAAAGGCTTTTTGGCTGTGCTTCCATCACCTGGGCGCCCTCCAGCTGGTTATATTTCCAGCTGCCCTGTCGGATCGGGAGCAGCTCGCCGTTCCCGGCGGACGGATCCAGGAGCGGGCTTTGCGCGCCGCTCTCGTTCCAGCTGTGGCGGCGCACCTGACCGGCTTCACCGTCCCACACATATTCCACACCAAGGCCTCCGTGGCCAGGCTCCAGGCGAAGCGCCGGGGCATAGGCGGTCAGCTGCCGGTCCAGTTCCGGGTCGTCAATCAGTGTGCCGTCCGGCCCGGTGGCAAGCAGGTGCCCGGCGGGACACAGGGCGGGAGCCTGAGAAAAACAGGGCTCCACCACCCACTCGCCGGTCTGACCGTCCACAAGGCCCCACAGCTCGCCCTGCTGGGCCGCGCAGAGGGTACGCAGTGCCTCGTCCTCCGGCAGGCTGCCTTCCAGAATACCGCCGCCGCTCACGGCCAGCGGTTCGATTTTATCTGCCTTCAGCCGGGGCTCCACCGCCCATTCATACCCGCCGCGCCCGGCACCGCAGCCGGCCAGCGCCGCCAGCAGCAGCCCGGCGGCGATCACTCTGCACACCGCTTTCATGCCATTCCCTCCTTTTCGCTTTCGAGAAAAACAAAACGGGCCCGGAAATACCGGGCCCGCTGGCTCAATTGAATCGATTCTGCGCCTCGCTCAGCTTGCCCGCAAGAATCAGCAGCACCGCGGCTTCCACATCGTTCAGACGGCTCTCGAAGGCCTTTCGATCCTCGCCGCCCAGTTTGCCCAGCACCCAGTTGGCCAGGTCGTAGTCCGGGCTGGGCTTTTCGCCCACGCCCAGCCGCACCCGGGCAAAACCATCGGTGCCAAGGCAGGCGATGATGTCCTTCAGGCCGTTGTGACCACCGGCCGAACCGCTGGGCCGGATGCGAATTTTGCCCGGCTTCTGGGTCACATCATCGCACAGGATGATCACATGCTCCGGCGGAATCTTGAAAAACTCCGCCGCCGCCTGTACGCTGTGGCCGGAAAGATTCATAAAGGTCTGGGGCTTGAGCAGCAGCACCTTGCCTTCGGCCAGCGCCGCCTGCCCGTACAACCCTTCAAACTTGGCCTTGGTCACGCTTACGCCCCATTCTTTGGCCAGATGGTCGATGGCATCAAAGCCCACATTGTGGCGGGTGCCATCATATTTTTTGCCCGGATTGCCTAGGCCCACCACCAGCCAGTCGGCTCCGGTGGTCTGTTTTTTGAAAAACATAAATGATCCTCATCACCCCGGCTTTTGTAGAACATGTTCTAATATATGAAGCGCAGCCGGAAAATCTAAAAATTACACCAATTATAAGCATACCAACTTTTTGAAAAATTTCAAGTGCAGGAACGAATCTTACTATGCCTGCAAACCGGCTTTTCACCGTATTTTGTCGAATTTTACAGTGATTTGACACAAAAAGTTTCCTAATTCTGAAAAAAGTTCTGGTATTTTTTTCTCGAATCTGTTATAATGTGTTCATCACAAACGGAATATCGGCATCGCCCGAGGCTCTGCCCCGCCCGGTGCTACCATTGGAGGTTGAAGATTTTGAACAAGAAAAAATACCTTTATCTGTTCAGCGAGGGTAACCGCGACATGCGCGACATCCTCGGCGGCAAAGGCGCCAACCTGGCCGAAATGACCAACGCTGGTATGCCTGTTCCCCAGGGCTTCACCATTTCCACCGAAGCCTGCACTCAGTACTACAAAGACGGCCGTCAGATCAACCATGAGATCATGGCCGACATTTACGAATACATCGGCAAGATGGAAGATATCACCGGCAAGAAGTTCGGCAACGTTGCCAACCCCCTGCTGGTATCCGTCCGTTCCGGCGCCCGTGCTTCCATGCCCGGCATGATGGACACCATCCTGAACCTGGGCCTGAACGACGAAGTGGTTGAGGGCCTGGCCGCCAAGACCGGCAACCCCCGCTTCGCATACGACAGCTACCGCCGTTTTGTGCAGATGTTCAGCGACGTTGTTATGGAGCTGCCCAAGTCTGAGTTCGAAGAGATCATCGACCAGATGAAGGCTGAAAAGGGTGTCAAGATGGACACCGAGCTGGACGAGAACGATATGAAGGCTCTGGTATTCAAGTTCAAGAGCCTGTACAAGAGCCACATGGGCACCGACTTCCCCACCGATCCCCGCGTTCAGCTGATCGAGGCAGTCAAGGCCGTGTTCCGCAGCTGGGATAACCCCCGCGCCAACGTATACCGCCGCATGAACGAGATCCCCTACGAGTGGGGCACCGCCGTTAACGTGCAGGCCATGGTATTCGGCAACACCGGCCCCAACAGCGGCACCGGCGTGGCCTTCACCCGTAACCCCGCCACCGGCGAAAAGGCTCTGTTCGGCGAGTACCTGATCAATGCGCAGGGCGAGGACGTTGTGGCCGGTATCCGTACGCCTTCTCCCATCGCACATCTGCAGGAGCAGATGCCCGAGGTTTATGCCCAGTTCGTGGACATTGCCAACCGTCTGGAAAATCATTATAAGGACATGCAGGATATGGAGTTCACCATCGAGGATGGCAAGCTCTACATGCTGCAGACCCGTAACGGCAAGCGCACCGCCGCCGCCGCTCTGAAGATCGCTGTCGACCTGGTGGACGAGGGCATGATCGACGAGAAGGAAGCGGTTCTGCGCGTTGATCCCAAGCAGCTGGACAGCCTGCTGCATCCCCAGTTTGACCCCGAGGCCCTGAAGAATGCCGAAGTCATCGGCAAGGGCCTGGCTGCCTCCCCCGGCGCTGCCTGCGGCCAGGTGGTATTCACCGCTGAGGACGCCAAGAACGCCGTGGAGAGCGGTGAGATGAAGAAGGTTATCCTGGTTCGTCTGGAGACCAGCCCTGAGGACATTGAGGGCATGGCCGTTGCACAGGGCATCCTGACCGTGCGCGGCGGTATGACCAGCCACGCTGCCGTTGTGGCCCGCGGCATGGGCACCTGCTGCGTATCCGGCTGCGGCGAGATCGTTGTGGAATACGACAAACAGCAGTTCACTCTGGGCGGCGTGACCTATAAGCGCGGCGACTGGATCAGCCTGAACGGCTCCACCGGTAACATCTACGGCAAGGCTCTGCCCACCGTGGACGCTTCCATCAGCGGCGACTTTGGCCGCTTCATGAGCTGGGCCGATGCTGCCCGTCAGCTGAAGGTCTTCACCAACGCCGACAACCCCCGCGATGCCAAGCAGGCTGTGGAGTTCGGCGCCGAAGGCATCGGCCTGTGCCGTACCGAGCACATGTTCTTCGAGGCTGACCGCATCAAGGCCGTTCGCGAGATGATCGTGGCCGAGAACGTGGTGGACCGCAAGAAGGCTCTGGCCAAGATCATGCCCTATCAGCAGGGTGACTTCGAGGCCATGTATAAGGTTCTGGGCGAGCGTCCCATGACCATCCGTTATCTGGATCCGCCTCTGCACGAGTTCCTGCCCACCAAGGAAGAGGATATCGTGGAGCTGGCCGCAGATCTGGGCATCACCGTTGAGCATCTGCACAATGTGATCGACAGCCTGCATGAGTTCAACCCCATGATGGGCCATCGTGGCTGCCGTCTGGCCGTTTCCTATCCTGAAATTGCCGAGATGCAGACCACCGCTGTGATCAACGCTGCCATCAACGTAAGCCGTGAAACCGGCGTGAAAATTGTTCCCCACATCATGATCCCCCTGGTAGGCGAGGTCAAGGAGCTGAAGTTCGTTAAGGACGTGGTGGTTGCTACCGCCGATAAGCTGATCAAGGCTGCCGGTGTGGACATGAAGTATGAAGTGGGCACCATGATCGAGATTCCTCGCGCTGCTCTGACCGCAGACGAGATCGCCAGGGAAGCCGAGTTCTTCAGCTTCGGCACCAACGACCTGACCCAGATGACCTTCGGCTTCAGCCGTGACGATGCCGGCAAGTTCCTGAACTACTACTACGACAACAAGATCTACGAGAACGATCCGTTCGCTCACCTGGATCAGAACGGCGTAGGCAAGCTGGTTGAAATGGCTGTAACTCTGGGCCGCAAGACCCGCCCCGAACTGGGTCTGGGCATCTGCGGCGAGCACGGCGGCGACCCCACCAGCGTGGAGTTCTGCCACAAGGTTGGCCTGGACTATGTGTCCTGCTCTCCCTTCCGTGTACCCATCGCCCGTCTGGCCGCCGCTCAGGCTGCTATCAAGAACCCCCGCAAGTAAGAGTTCTGTCATTCACCATTGGATTTGATGAAGCACAAACCTTCTATAAATCCCATGGATACGGCATAAAACCGTCAAAATGGCATGATTTGACCGTGGAGGTTTATATCTAATCGCCAAAACCCCCGTACATTCCCAATTGGGCAATGTGCGGGGGTTTTTTATTGTTATTTTGGGCTGTTTGTACAAATCTAAACGGGAACGCAAAAATGTATTCTGATTTCAAAAATACATTTTGCCCATGCTCGCTGCTATTTTCACAGCAGCCAGTTCCGTAATTTTGGACGAATTCAGCTTTCAGTAAAGGGGGCCATTATGGGACGAGACGATCAAAGGCAAGCAGTAAAAAACATTCCCTTGGAACAACTGAAGCCATTTAAGAATCATCCCTTTCGGGTACGAGACGATGAGGAATTTCGGCGTCTTGTTGAGAGCATTGAAATTCACGGTGTAATTCATCCAGCGGTGGCTCGCCAGATTGGTGAGGAATGCTATGAACTAATTTCTGGTCATCGACGCAAAGCGGCTTGTGAAGTATTGGGTTACTCTGAGATGCCTGTTTTAGTCCGGTCTATGACGGATGATGAGGCAGTTGTAAACATGGTAGATGCAAACCTTCAGCGTGAGACGATTCTCCCAAGTGAAAGAGCCTTTGCATACAAAATGAAGTTGGCAGCTATGAGCCATCAGGGGCGTAAAGGATTTACTTCCGCCCAATTTGGGCGGAAGTGTGTCGGAAAAGAATCCAGAGAGTTAATTGCTGAACAAGTCGGTCAAAGTCGCAACCAAATTTCTCGCTATATCCGTCTTACTGAATTGATACCAGAAATTCTTGAAATGGTTGATAATAGAAAAATCGCATTGAATCCAGCAGTATCTATTTCCTACTTGGACAAGAAACAACAAAACCTGACGATCAGTGCCGATATTCTCAATGTATTGGATAGCAA
>JACXXQ010000049.1_pt1 | contig 90314 bp, 82 predicted proteins | sample 8621361 | NCBI WGS metagenome assembly JACXXQ01 (sample SAMN15503820, study PRJNA645414) | gut metagenome | isolation source: feces | host: Bos taurus | place: USA | collected 2016 | reverse complement strand
TATTTTCGCCTACACCTTAGAGAGCGGCGACGACCTCGATCTCGACCAGACCGCCAGCCGGAAGAGCGGCAACCTGGAAAGCGCTGCGCGCGGGGAACGGGGCCTCAAACTTGGAGGAATAAATCTCGTTCACGGCGGCAAAGTCGGCGATGTCAGCCAGGTAGACCGTGGTCTTGACGACATCGGCAAACGTAGCGCCGGCAGCGGTCAGCAGGGCCTCGACGTTTGCGAGCGACTGCTTGGCCTGGGCCTCGATGCCCTCGGGCAGCTTGCCAGTCGCGGGATCGATGCCCAGCTGGCCGGACAGGAACACTATGTTGCCGGTCTGGATGCCGGGGGAATACGGTCCGATGGCTGCAGGTGCGTTATCAGAAGACACAACGGTCTTGCTCATGTTTATCTCCTTACGATCAAATTGAGAGAGCGTGAGCGCGGTGTTCACACCGGGAGGCACAGTTCGGTCTGAACACCGCGCTTGATTGGGATAGTAGGGGATGATTTTGCTCGATGCAAGATAATTATCAGATTGCGAGAATATTTTATCGCCCAACGGCTCCCGTCGGCCGCTGAGCGGCACGACCGGACGGTGAAGCTCAAAATGATCCCTTTCCCTCCGTCCCCTGCGGATCAGGTGATCCATAGGGGACGGAGGGAAAGGGATCTTTTTTGCTGCAAGGGCTGCTGAAGACTTTATCCTGCTTGGACCACAGGGCCCGTCCGCTGCAACAGCACCACTATACTATTGAGTATCTGAGCATTTTGAAAGGCAGGATATGACCGCAACCGCCAGTCGAACCACCAACCGCAGGCCCGAGCTTCTGGCCCCCGCCGGAGGCCCGGAGCCCTTTGCCGCCGCGCTCGCCGCCGGGGCAGACGCCATCTACTGCGGCATGGGCGGCTTCAACGCCCGCCGCAAGGCCACCAACTTTACCGACGAGGCCTTTGAGCAGGCGTGCCGCGCCGCACACCTGGCCGGCTCGCGCGTCTACGTCACGGTCAATATCGTCATCAAGCAGTCCGAGATGGGCGAGGCGCTGGAGCTCATCCATCGCTGCTCCACGCTGGGCGCCGACGCCTTTATCATCCAGGACTGGGGCCTGTTCTTTGAGGTCAAGCGCACGATGCCCGGCATCGAGACGCACATTTCGACCCAGGCGAACATCCATGACGACCGCGGGACCATCTGGTGCCGCGAGCAGGGCGCCGACCGCGTGACCCTCTCGCGCGAGCTTTCCATCGACGAGATTGCCACGATTCACGACGCCGCGCCCGAAGTCGACCTCGAGGTCTTTAGCCACGGCGCCATCTGCTTTTGCTACTCGGGCCTGTGTCTGCTTTCGAGCTTTGCCATGGCGGGTCGCTCGGCAAACCGCGGCATGTGCGCTCAGCCCTGCCGCCTGCCTTACGAGTTGATCGATGAGAACGGTCGCTCGCTCTCCCCTGCTGGTCGCGAGCGCGCGCTGTGCCCGCGCGACACCAACACCTCGCAGCTTGTTCGGCGTCTGTATGACGCCGGTGCCGCGTCGCTCAAACTCGAGGGCCGCATGAAAGCGCCCGATTACGTGTACTCCATCGTTGATGTGTACCGTCACGAAATTGACGATATGCTATCCGGAGCCACCGTTACCAAAGACGAGAAAGCCGCCCGCCAGCGCCAGCTCAAGCGCTGCTTTAACCGCGACTTTACGCACGCCTATCAGGACGGCACCTCGGGCGACGAGATGATGAGCTACGAGCGTTCCAACAACCGCGGCCAGATCGTGGGCACGGTGCTGGGCAGCCGCCTGGCCAACCGCGACGTGCGAGGGCTCAAGCCCGACGACCGCCGTCGCCGCGCCGCCATCGCCCGCATTGAGCTGTTTGAGCCCGTGGGCAAGGGCGACCTGCTGGAGCTGCGCCACGATAACGAGTTCGACCAGTTCCTGACCACCATTGCCGCCAATGATGCCGCCGCAGGCGACGTTATCGAGTGCCGCGTGCCCCGTAGCATGCCCGAGGGCTGCCATGTGCGCGTGATCCGAAGCCAGCGTGCCATCGACGCCGCCGGCGCCGCGCTCAAGCGCGATGTGCTGCGCCGCCGAGCTGTTGATGTGTCCGTCGTGGCGCGCCTGGGCGAGCCGTTTACTGTCACACTCACCTGCTGTGACAACCCCGCGCTCACCGTCACCGCCACGGGCTTTACCGTCGAGGCCGCCAAGACCCGCGCCGTCGAGGCGGCAGACCTGGTTGAGCATGTGGGCCGCATGGGCTCCTCGCCCTTTAAGGCAGCGAGCTTTGACGTTTCGCTCGACGCCGGCTGCGGTATGGGCTTCTCCGCCGTGCACAAGGTGCGCGCCGCCGCTTGCAATTCATTGGAGGAGGCCATTCTGGCACCGTACGAGGAGCGCGCGAAAACGCTCGAGTTGCCGGTGCTCGACAAATGTACGCGTCCCATGCCCGAGCACTACCGCGACGAGCCGCAGATCTGCGCCACCGTAACCTCGCTCGATGCTGCCGAGGCCGCCCGCGCGGAGGGCGCGGCGCGCATCTACATGACCACCGACGCGCTCGAGGCCGCCGGTGTCTCCCCCGCCGACACATTTGGGCAGGGCATCGTGCCCTTACTCGACGAGGTCTGCCGCGCCGTCGACCACGCGCGCGTCGATCCCTGGATCAATGCCGGAGCCACCGTCGCTGTCGGCAATATCTCCGAGCTTGCTCTGGCCGCCCAGGTAGGCGCCACGGCCGAGATTCGCTCTTGCCTGCCGGTGCACAACACGCCCTGCATGGAGGCGCTTGCCGAGCGCGGAGCCGGTGCGTTTTGGCTTTCGCCCGAGATCACGCTCGACGAGATTGTCTCGCTCGGCGCCGCCGCGCCCGCGGCTCTGGGCATCACCGTCTTTGGCCGTCCGCGCGTCATGACAAGCGAGCATTGCATTTTGCAGGTTGCCAACGGCTGCATCCACGATTGTGCCAGCTGCCGTCTGCGCGCCCGCAAGCTGTCGCTCAAGAATATCGACGGGAAGGTCATGCCCGTGCGCACCGACATCCACGGCCGCTCTCGCCTGTACGATGCCTACCCCATCGATCTCACGCCGCAGGTTCCTCAGCTGCTCGATGCCGGCGTTCGTCGTCTTATGGTGGACGGAGCGCTGCTCGACGTCGAAGAAGTGGGCCGCGCCGTCGCCCGCGTCCGCCGCGCCGTCGAGGCCACGCAGGCCGGCCGCAAGCCCGCCGCTCGCCTGCGCGGAGCGACCTCGGGCTGCATGTTTGTGGGAATCAGCTAACCGAAAGGCTTACACGTGAACGAAGAACCTCAAGTCCTCTACTGCGACGCCTGGCTCATGGCCATCGACAAGCCCGCCGGCATGATCGTCCACGGCGACGGCACCGGCGAGCGCACGCTTACCGACTACGCCAGCGACCTACTGCTGGCGATGGGCGACGGCTTTGCCGCGACCGACATGCAGCCGCTCAACCGCCTGGACCGCGACACCACCGGCGTGGTGTTGTTCTCGCTCGACAAGCAGACGCAGCCCGCCTTTGACCAGATGGTCATCGACCACGCTTTCGAAAAGCACTACCTGGCGCTCGCCGAGGGCAAGATCGACTGGAACGAAAAGCTCATCGACAAGCCCATCGCCCGCGACCGTCACGACAGCCGAAAGATGCGCGTCGGCGCCAGCGGCAAGCCGTCGCAGACGCGCGTCAAGGTGCTCAAACGTCTTAAGAGCCGTCGCGGCCTGCCCACGCGCTCGTATATCGATGTCGAGCTGCTCACCGGCCGCAAGCACCAGATCCGCGTGCATCTGGCGAGCGAGCGTCATCCCCTGGTAGGCGACGAGCTCTACGGCACGCCGCGTCCCTGCGGCCTGATGCTCCACGCCCACAGCGTGTCCTTCACGCATCCCGTAACCGGCGAGCACATCCACATCGAAGCCCCTTGCCCCTGGGAGCCCTAAAACCTGCCAATAAGGGACAGGCACCTTTGTGGTGGTTTTACCGCAATGGTTCGGCCGCAGTTCCAAAACGTCTCGATCTGTAACAGTTAGAACCCAATTTCCGGTCTCTCTGTTACAAATCGAGACATTCAAATCCCCTCAAGGGAAAATCTCGATCTGTAACGGTAGCTCGGCAAAATCGGCCCCAGATGTTACAGATTGAGACAAACCAGCAACGTCCCCGCAAACAATCTCAATCTGTAACAGTTAGCTCCCTTTTAACGGTCTAGTTGTTACAGATTTAGACAAACCGGTAGACATCAAAAGCGACAACGCCCGTCGAGGGCTTGTCGCTTTTCAGTTGAACCACCACAAAGGGGACAAGCACCTTTGTGGTGGTTTTGGCCTTGCCCTGCCCCCTGTCGCTAGACCGTGATGACGTTGTCCATCGTCTGGTACTTGGCGGGCACCTCGCCCGCGGTGATGATCGTGGCATCGCGGAAGTCCGCGAACTTGACAGGCGCCACCATGCCAAATTTACTGGTGTCAGAGATTACGTAGCGCTTGGCCGTATGGCGCATGGAGATGCGCTTAACCTGTGCTTCTTCGATATCGGGCGTGGTGAAACCCTGCTCGGCGGCGATGCCGTTGGAACCCCAAAAGCCGCAGTTAAAGTTATAGCGGTCCAGAGTCGCTAGGGCATCGGGGCCAACGAGCGCCTCGGTCTCGGGCTTGAGCTCGCCGCCCAGCACCACGGTGCGCATACCTCGCAGGGCGAGATGCTGAGCATGGAGCACAGAATCGGTCACATAGGTAACACCGTCGAGATGCGGAAGATGCTCGATGAGCTTGAGCGTCGTGGAGCCCGAATCGATATACACGAAGCTATCGGGCTCCACGAGGGCCGCAGCACGGGCGCAGATGCGCTCCTTGTCGTCGTTGTGCAGATCGCTGCGCTCGTTGATCGTCAGGTCGCGCGTCACGTGCGCGCGCTCCAAACTCGTCGCGCCTCCGTGCACCTTGGCAATGCGGTGCGCGCGGTCGAGCGTTTGCAAGTCACGTCGAATGGTGGACGGTGTCACGCCTAGGGCCTCGGCAAGCTCCGGCACGGTAGCCGAGCCAGCCTGCTGCACCATCGACACGATCGAGTTGAGTCTATCTTCCGCAAGCATCGATTACTCCTCCTCGGGGTACACGACTCCCCAATCGGCGCGGAGCTTGGTCATAAGCTCCATAACATCAGAAGCATAGCCCAGAAGCTCGCGCTTGGAGTCATCGCCGGCAACAGCCTTCTCGAGGTCGGCTATCTCATAGCACAGGGCATAGGCCTCGGTGCCAGCGTGGACTTCCTCGCGGTGCCCGTCAGCGGTCCACACGATGGTCGCGTGATCGGCGCGCGGATACTCGTTAACCTCGATATAGCACTTGTCGAAGCTGATAACCGAGCGCTTGGGCTGCTTGGAGTGAAGCGTAAGGCTCACGACGCCCAGCTGCTGCTCTGCGTTACGGCAGACAATACCGCCCGCGACATCGACACCGGTCTCGCAGGTGTTGCCCAGCGAAGCAACCTCGGTGGGCTGGCTGGCCATAAACAGGCGCATAACGGAGAGTGCATACACGCCGATATCGAGCATGGCGCCGCCGGCAAGGTTGCGGTTGTAGAAGCGATTGGTCAGATCGCCGTACTCCTTATAACTGCCAAAGTTGAGCTGAGCGAGATTCATACGGCCAAAGTCACCCGCATCCATGCGACGGCGCAGCTCCTGATACAAGGGCATGTGAAGCACCGTGGTGGCGTCCATAAGGACCACGTTGTGCTCGTCGGCGATGACACGGGCCTCGTCGAGCTCGGCAGAGTTGAGGGTAATGGCCTTCTCGCAGAGCACGTGCTTGCCGGCGGCCAGAGCGGCGCGCAGGTAGGTGATATGCGTGTTGTGCGGCGTGGTGATATAGACAGCGTCGATGTCCGGATCGGCGTAGAGATCCTCAGCCGTCTCGTACACCTTCTCGACGCCATACTGCTCGGCAAAAGCCTGGGCTTTGGACAATGTACGGTTGACGACACCCGCGAGCTTGCGGCCGGCCAGAGCAAGGGACTGGGCCATTTGGTTGGCGATAACGCCGCAACCGATCACAGCCCAGCGAAGCTCGGGTGCCGTAAAAATGTCGTTAGGGAACGGTTTGTCCTGAACCGATGCGAAAGCTGCCTTTGCGGCTGCCGCAGCATCGAGCGGAGCCTGTTTGGAATCTGCCATGAGCGTCTCCTGTGTCGTGAAAAGTCATTCATTTCTGACAGCTCTATATTCGCACAAATACGCGTGTATGTGCTTGTATATGCGTGTTTATTTTCTTATCGGTCAATATTTAGCCATAGTTGGCAGATATTTGCGCGATTATGCGCATTATCGCGCAAGGCTATGCGTGTAAATGCGCATGCGACGATCCTTGCGAAACATAAAGAGGCGGAACACTAAAGCCCTAAAACACAGAGTTGGCCGTGATACTCCACCTCTCTGGAGGCATCAGACATCACAGGACCGTCCCAAAATGCCGGCACATAGGGAACGTCCCTAACGACTACTCATTTAAGTCTGTCCCCAATGAGTACCCAGGGAACGTCCCTAACGACTACTCATTTAAGTCTGTCCCCAATGAGTATCCAATGAGTAGGGATAGAAAAAGGCCCGGGTGCCGTGGGGGCATCCGGGCCTTTGCTAGCAACTCGATGTTGCGGGCAGCTTAGAACTTGTGGCCACACTTCTTGCAGACGCGCAGCTTGTTCTTGCCGTCCTTCTCGTGACCGACGCGGGTAACCTTACCGCACGCGGGGCAGACGAGATTGACGTTGGAGGCGTCGATGGGAGCCTCCTGCGAAACGATGCCACCCTGCTGGTTGGCAGCGTTGGGCTTGACGGCCTTCTTGACGACCGAAACGCCCTCGACAACGACCTTGTTCTCGGCGGGAAGAGCACGCAGGATAACGCCCTGCTTGCCGCGATCCTTACCAGAGAGAACCTGGACCTTATCGCCCTTCTTGATATACATATATCTCCCCCTAACTACAGGGTCTCGGGAGCGAGCGAGACGATCTTCATGTACTTCTTGTCACGAAGCTCGCGAGCGACGGGCCCGAAGATACGGGTGCCGACGGGCGAACCATCGTTGTTGATGACAACGCAGGCGTTCTCATCAAAGCGAATGTAGGAGCCATCCTTGCGGCGGATCTCCTTAACGGTGCGAACGACGACGCAACGGACAACGTCCTTCTTCTTGACGTTGGCGCCAGGGGTAGCCTCCTGGACAGCACCGATGAACACATCGCCGATGCCTGCATAACGACGCTTGGAACCGCCAAGCACCTTGATGCAGCGAATCTTGCGAGCGCCGGAGTTGTCGGCGACGTTCAGCATGGTTTGCATCTGAATCATGGTAGATGTTCCTCCGAACTAAGAACCGAAGAGAGGTGCGCAGCCTTTATGCGGCCTGTGGTATGCAAGCCAGGCATACGCACATCTTCGGAAACGTACAAGTCGTAAGAGCGACTGCTTATTTAGCGCGCTCGACGACCTCGATGAGGCGCCAACGCTTCATCTTGGACATAGGACGGGTCTCCATAACGCGGACGGTGTCGCCCACACCAGCCGTGCACTCCTCGTCGTGAGCGTGCAGCTTCTTGGAGCTGGTCATCATCTTTCCGTACTTGGGGTGACGCTTGCGCTCGGTGATGGTGACAACGATGGTCTTGGCACCGGAGACGGAGGTAACGACACCCGTACGGACCTTACGCGTGTTACGCGAATCAGTCATGTTCTCTCCTTAGGTCCTACTCGGCGACAGCGGACTTCTCCGCTGCGATCTCGCGGGCGCGCTGCTCCGTGAGGACACGAGCGATGTCCTTCTTCACGGTGTTGACGCGAGCGGTGTTGTCCAGCTGGCTGGTGGCCATCTGGAAACGAAGGTTAAAGAGCTCGGCGCGCATTTCCTTCAGCTTCTCAACGAGCTGAGCGTCCGAGAGCTCACGAATCTCTGCGGGCTTCATTAGTTCTCCTCCTCGGCCGTCTCTACAGCGGCAGGCTTAGCGACGATCTTGGTCTTGATGGGGAGCTTGTGCTGCGCCAGACGCAGGGCCTCGCGAGCGACCTCCTCGGGAACACCCTTGACCTCGAACATGATGCGGCCGGGCTTGACGACGGCCACCCACTCCTCGGGGTTACCCTTACCAGAACCCATGCGAGTCTCGGCAGGCTTCTTGGTGATGGGCTTATCGGGGAAGATCGTGATGTAGACACGACCGCCACGCTTCATGTAGCGGGTCATGGCAATACGAGCGGCCTCGATCTGACGGTTGGTGATCCAATGGGCCTCGAGAGCCTGGATACCAAAATCGCCGAAATGCAGCTCGGTATTACCCTTAGCCTGGCCCTTCATGGAGCCACGCTGCACCTTGCGGTGAAGAATACGCTTAGGGGCAAGCACTACTGACCCCTCCTCTCGGAGTTACGACGACGAGGACGGGAAGAGCCCTCGAGTGCAGGGTTGGGAACAGGCTGGCCCGGGAGCTTCTCGCCCAGGTAAATCCAGACCTTCACGCCGCAAGCGCCCATAGTGGTGCTGGCGACAGCCGTGCCGTAGTCGATCTTGGCACGGAGGGTGTGCAGAGGCACGCGACCCTCACGGTACCACTCACGACGGCCCATCTCGGCACCGCCGAGACGACCGGAGCACTGGATACGGATGCCCTTAGCGCCGGCCTTGCGGGCGGACTGGACAGCCTTGCGCATAGCGCGACGGAAGGCAACGCGGCCCTCGAGCTGCTCGGCGATGGACTGAGCAACGAGGTTGGCGTCGAGCTCGGGGCGCTTGATCTCGACAACGTCGACAGAGAGCTGGCCCTTGGAGACGCCAGCGACCTTCTCGAGCTCGGTGCGGAGGGTATCGATCTCGGCACCCTTCTTACCGATGACAACGCCGGGGCGAGCGGTGAGGATGATGACCTTCACCTTGTCGCCAGCGCGCTCGATCTCGACGCGGGAGACAGCTGCGCGGGCAAGACGCTTCTCGAGGTACTTACGGATCTCGAGATCGTTACCGAGGGTCTTAGCGTAATCCTTCTCTGCGAACCAGCGGGAGCGCCAGTTCTCGGTGATGCCAAGACGGAAGCCGGTGGGGTAGACTTTCTGACCCATACAGCTTTACGCCTCCTTTCGAGGAGCAACGACGACGGTGATGTGGGAAGTACGCTTCAGAATGCGAGAAGCGGAACCCTTGGCGCGGGGACGGATGCGCTTAAGCGTCGGACCCTCGTCAACATAGGCAGCGGCGACAACCAGGTTGTCGGCACGCAGACCGTTGTTGTTCTCGGCGTTCGCAACGGCGGAACGGAGAACCTTCTCGACATCCACGGCGACGGCGCGGTCGCAGAAGTGGAGGATGTCGAAGGCCTGAGCGACAGGCTTGCGGCGGATCAGATCGACCACCAGGCGGGCCTTGCTGGGGGAAACACGCACGTACTTAGCGACGGCGCGAACCTCGGTGGCCTCAGTTTCAATAGACTTAGTTGCCATTTACGGTTAACCCCCTATTTGGCCTTGTGGCCACGGAACGTACGAGTCGGCGCGAACTCGCCGAGCTTGTGACCAACCATGGACTCGGTAACATACACGGGCACATGCTTGCGGCCGTCGTGGACGGCGATGGTGTGACCAACCATCTCGGGGAAGATGGTGGACGCGCGGGACCAGGTCTTCACGACGTCCTTCTTGCCAGCCTCGTTCATCGCGGTGATACGCGAGAGGAGGCGAGTCTCCACGAACGGGCCCTTTTTGAGACTTCTGCTCATAAGTGCTTTCTCCTAAAACTCGGTATCCGAAACTACTTCTTACGGCGACGAATGATGTGCTGGTTCGAGACCTTCTTCTTCTTGCGCGTACGAAGGCCCTTCGTCGGCTTACCCCAGGGGGTAACGGAGGGACGACCAGAGGTGTGGTTCTTGCCCTCGCCACCGCCGTGCGGGTGGTCGACAGGGTTCATGACGGTACCGCGGACGGTCGGGCGCACGTTCATGTGACGCTTACGGCCGGCCTTGCCGATGACGATGTTGGCGTGATCGGCGTTGCCGACCTCACCGACGGTGGCGCGGCAGGTAACGAGGATGCGGCGCATCTCGGAAGAAGGCATACGGACGATAGCGTACTTGCCCTCCTTACCCATCAGCTGACAGGAGTTACCGGCGGAACGGGCGATAGCAGCGCCCTTGCCCGGCTGGAACTCGACGGCGTGGATGAGCGTACCGACGGGGATGTCGGCAAGGGGCAGAGCGTTGCCCGGCTTGATGTCGGCGTCAGAACCGGACATGATGGTCTGACCGACCTCGAGGCCCTTGGGGGCCAGGATGTAGCGCTTCTCACCGTCAGCGTAGTGCAGCAGAGCGATGCGAGCCGAACGGTTCGGATCGTACTCGATCGTGGCAACCTTGGCGGGCACGCCGTCTTTGTTGCGCTTGAAGTCGATCACGCGGTAACGACGCTTCACGCCGCCGCCCTGGTGGCGGGTGGTGATGCGGCCGTTGTTGTTACGACCAGCCTTCTTGGGCAGGGGCTCGAGAAGAGACTTCTCGGGCTTGGTGCAGGTGATCTCGGAGAAATCGGAGATCGTCTGCCAACGCCTACCAGCGGAGGTCGGCTTAAGGTGCTTTACAGCCATTACAATCCCTTTCAATAGGAATCCGTTAGCCATCGCAGACAGGGATTCGAGGTTCTGCCTCGGGTGCGATGACACCGGACGTATACACGGTTCCGGGCGTGTCCATTTTATGCGCCCAAAACCTTGAGCTCTCGCCTCCCCTATTTGGGAGGCATGAGCTCACTCAACAGCAGCGAGTCTTAGGCCTGGTTGCCAAAGACCTCGATGGTGTCGCCCTCGGCCAGCGTGACGATGGCCTTCTTCCAAGAACGGGTCTTGCCGGCGACATAGCGCACGCGCTTGGTCTTGGGCTTGACCGTCAGGGTGTTCACGCGAACGACCTTGACGCCGAAGATCTCCTCGACAGCGTCCTTGATCTGATACTTGTTAGCATCCTTGGCGACCTCGAACGTGTACTTGTTCAGCTCCATGCCGGAGAAGGAACGCTCGGACACGATCGGACGGATGATGATCTCGTGGGCGGTCATTTATGCAAGCACCTCCCCGAAGTGAGCGGCGATGTCGGCGGGCATCAGCACGGCGTTGTTGTTGACGAGATCGTAAGTGTTGGCCTCGTCGGCAGTGATGATGAACGTCTTGGGAATGTTGCGGAACGACAGGTAGGCGTTGACGTCCTCATCGCGAACGATGATGGTCAGACGCTTGCCCTCAAGGCCGAGAGCCTTGAGCATGGCGACGGCAGCCTTGGTGGAAGGCTTCTCGAAGCCGTAGTCGTCGACGAGCACGAGCTCGCCATCGGCCAGCTTGGCGGACAGCGCGGAGCGCATAGCCAGCTTGACCTCCTTGTTGTTCATACGCTTAGCGTAGGAACGGGGCTTGGGGGCGAAGACAACGCCACCGTGACGCCACTGGGCAGCACGGATGGAACCCTGGCGGGCACGGCCGGTGCCCTTCTGGCGCCAAGGCTTCTTGCCGCCACCGGAAACCTCAGAGCGACCCTTAGCAGACTGGGTGCCCTGACGCCAAGAGGCCATCTGGCACTTGACGATGTGGTGCATAACGTGGATGTTCGGCTCGATGCCGTACACCTCAGCGGCGAGCTCGGCCTCGGCGACCTTCTTGCCCTCGCTGTTCTTTACTTCAAACTTTGCCATTTAAGTGTTCTCCTTGGTATGACGCTGGGCTAAATGGGCTGGGCCCTTAGGCCATACGGATGGCGACGAGACCATTCTTGGCACCCGGGACAGCGCCCTTGACCAAGATGAGGTTCTGCTCGGCATCGATGCGGACAACGGAAAGGTTCTTGACGGTAACGCGCTCGTTACCCATGTGACCGGCCATCTTGACGCCCTTCAGGACGCGCGCAGGATAGGCGCACTGACCGATAGAACCGGGATGACGCTGGAAGTGAGAACCATGCGTCATAGGACCGCGGCGCTGACCCCAGCGCTTGATGCGACCCTGGAAGCCCTTACCCTTGGAGGTACCGATGACGTCGACCTTCTCGACATCAGCGAAATCAGCGACGGTGACGACCTCGCCGACCTTGTGCTCCTCGCCGTTCTCGACGCGGACCTCACGAAGGAAACGGACAGGCTCGACGCCAGCCTTGGCGAAGTGACCAGCCATGGGCTTGTTCACGTTCTTGGCCTTAATGTCGCCGAAACCGATCTGGACGGCGTCATAGCCGTCGGTTGCCTGAGTTTTAACCTGCGAGACAGCGCAGGGGCCAGCCTGGATGACCGTGACGGGAACGACGTTGTCGTTCTCGTCCCAAACCTGGGTCATGCCAATCTTGCGGCCGAGAATCATGCTGATCAAAATATGATCCCAACTCTCGCGTGGTCTTGGGACAATGCGTACGCCACCGAGCGTACGCCCCTAGAGGACCACTACTTACACGACGTGCTCCCCAGCCTTGTATTGCGTCCGGACTACCTGACAACCCTATTAAGCAGGCATTTTGTCCAGCCAGAATACTCCCCTGGTTTCACACAGCTGTTTAGTATACACGGCTGCGGGCGTATCCATCGAGATTCATATTTCACTCACATTGTTTACGCAGGTAAAGTGCGGGGCGGCTCCCGAGCACGGCAGAGGGCCGGCGAAAAATATTAAGGTTGCTGCTCTACAGTCCTGCGCAAGACGGAAAGCACATTAAGTGCTTTCCTTTGCGTGCGGAACTCGCGACAACCTTAATATTTTTCGCCGGCCCTCTGCCGTGCTCGGGAGCCTCCACGTTTAAGCCTGCTAAACCTTGCTCGCTCAGCTAATTACTTTGTTGGGGGTCCACAATTTGCTGGAGGGTGAACTTGCATTGCATTGGCTCGCCTTCTGCTTGTGGCTTTGCCTCATCGAAATTGAAGATCATGATGGCGCAGTTGGGGAGTTTTGCTGGGAGCTCGAAGCCCTCTGGGGAGGCGGCTTTGATGAATTGGCGGCTGGCGCTGCCGTGGCTTACTGCTAGTAGGGTTGCGGTGTCCTTAGCGTTCATGAGATTGGTGAGGGTGGCTACCATGCGTTCTTGCAGTGCCCGGCTTCCTTCTCCGCCAAAGGGGGCTAAGTCCTCGCCCGGATCCCAGACGTCGGTGGGTAGGGCGTCGTGGGGGCCTTCTTCGAAGGTGCCATAGCAGCGCTCGATGAGGCCTTCGCAAGGCTCGATGTCAGCGTCTGGGCCGAGAAGTTCGGCAGCGACGAGGCTTGCTGTGTCCATGGCTCGGCCTAGAGGTGAAGAGACCACCTTGTCGGGGACAACGTCGTGGGCTTTGAGCCATGCGGCTGCCATTTTTGCTTGTTGGCGGCCCAGGTCGGTCAACGGTGAATTGCAGCGGCCCTGGACGAGCTTTTTAACGTTGAACTCCGTCTGGCCGTGGCGGAGTAGATACAACCTCTTCATTCTCTCCCCTTCTGCATGAATATCTTTACCAGCGTCGCTCTACTCGTGGGTACAACCGGCATAGTCTTCGTCGATCGTTATCTTTGCGAACGATTTGGGATACTCGGATTCCACTTGTTTTGCCAGCGCGCATTTTAGATCCTCGGCGCTCATTTGCAAATCCGAGGGGCGAACGCAGTCAAAGATCACGTTGGTGTGCGTGGGGCCCGGTACACAGCGAAGGTCATGGATCGAAAGGCGATTATCGATCCCCTTCGCCATTGCATTGATGCGCAGACGCATATCTGCGAGCTTGGGGTCGTCGGTCACGATGGGGTCGTAATGGAGCGTGACGATCATACCGTCTTCGTTCCTAAATGCCTGCTCAATATTGTCGAGCGTGTCGTGGCTCTCCAGTGGGCTGGCTTCTGCCGCCATCTCGGCATGGGCGCTTGCGAACTTCCTGCCCGGACCGTAATCGTGAACCATTAGATCATGAACGCCCAAGACGCCGGGGTAGCTCATGATCTTGCCGCGGATATTCTCGACGAGTTTAGGATCGGGCGCCTGACCCAAAAGCGGGCTCACCGTATCCTGGATGAGCTCAAAACCACTCCAGCCGATATAGGCGCCGACAGCAAGGCCAACCCAGGCATCGAGGTTGACGTCCGTCACCTGCGAGACAATCGCGCATGCCAGCACGGCGCCCGTTGCAAGGACATCGTTCCTGGAATCCTGAGCGGTCGCGTGCAACGTCTCTGACTCAATGCGGTCGCCGAGCTTTTGGTTGAGGGCCGCCATCCACAGCTTAACGACCATCGACAGCGCCAAAACCGCCACCAGGGCAAGCGAGAACTCGACGGGCTCGGGGTTGACGATTCGCTCCACCGAAGACTTCACCAGTTCGAGGCCAATGAGCAGCACGAGTGCCGCCACGACTAGGCCCGAGAGGTACTCGTAGCGGCCATGGCCGTAAGGATGCCCGGGATCCGCCGGCTTGCTCGCCAGCTTAAAGCCCAGCACGCTCACGATATTCGAGCTGGCATCGGACAGGTTGTTCATGGCATCTGCCACAATCGAAACCGATCCCGAAACCACGCCGATGGCACCCTTCGCGGCACAAAGCGCCACATTGGCAACGATGCACACGATGCCCGTCAACGTGCCCACACGCGCACGATCGCCCTGCGCACGCCTAACAATCCATTCGACCATCTACGTCAGCCCCCATGGCTTCATCCATATATATCCAATGCTTAATCGAACTGTAGTGTAGCCACTTTATCCTCTAGATACAAAAAAGGCCGCAACAAGTCCTCCGACGGCGCCACCAAAGGGCATGCCCCAGACAGCAAACGTCGCCATCGTTGCGGCGATAAGGATGCACGAGTCCATCCCCACGCTCATATACTGCGCGTAGGCGAGCGAAAGGACAACGTTGCTGACGCCCGCGATCTTAAGAAACTCCCAGCCCGAGGCGAGCCCCATGAGCGTGAGCAGCGACACGATGCCACCGGAATTGCCAAGCATAAACATAAGCTGGCCCAGCAACATTCCCAGATAGCTGCCCGCCGGCGCCGTGATGCACAGGGATACCGGAACCATGACGAGCATGGTCGCAAACGGAACAAATGAAGACGCCACGGCCTTGGAGATAACGAGCTTAAAGAAACACCCCACTCGCCATAGCACGAGCACTGAGATAAGAACCGGAATAACGGTTGTCGTGTAATCGTTGACCGGTGCGGGGAGCAGCCCGTACACGGAAGTCATCGATGCTCCCGTTGTCGATACGGCATCGACAAGCTTGAGCAAATCGGGCGCAATCAATACACCGCCCAGCATCATGCTCAGCTGCTCCGAGCAATCAAGCTGGCGGGCAGCCGCCCAACCAAGATAAATGGGCAAAAAGTAGTAGCCGGCATTATAGAGCCAACTGTAGAACAGGCGATAGATTTCGGAATCGACAGACCACAGGCCCAGCATTCCTTTGCCCATACTGACGGCGACGGTACGGAACAACGCCGCGCAGAGAATTAACGGCAACGCCGACATCATGCTTTTGGACAGAGAGTCGACCACGGCCATGGCGTTTGCCTTTGCCGTCGCCCATACCGATGAAAAAACTTGTGGCATACGATGCCTTCCCCGTGTGCCATGCGAGATTGTCTCTTTGTCACACGGTGCGATAGTGACCGATTGCGCGGTACTTTTCGTAGCGGAGGTTTGTGAGGGTCACATCGTCGAGCTGCCCAAGCGTATCGAAGGCCGTGAACGCCGAGGACATGACGGCGTCGGCGATCTCCTCATGAGACAGGCCCCTATCGTCAACGATGCCGTCAATGATGCCGAGTGCCAACAGATCGGGGGCCGTGAGCTTCAGCGCCTCGGCAGCCTCATCCGCACGCTCGGCGTCCTTCCACAGGATCGACGCGCACGCCTCGGGGCTCACGACCGAATATGCCGAGCTCGAGAGCATGAGGATGCGATCGGCGACGGACAGCGCCAGCGCGCCGCCGGAACCGCCCTCGCCCATCACCACAGAAACGATCGGCGTCTTAAGGCCGCTCATCTCCATAAGGTTCTGGGCAATTGCCTCGCCCTGGCCGCGCTCCTCGGCACCGATGCCGCAAAACGCGCCCGAGGTATCGACTAGGCAGAGCACCGGCCGCCCAAATTTCTCGGCTTGGCGCATCAGGCGACGTGCCTTGCGGTAGCCCTCGGGATGCGCCATACCAAAGTTGCGACGCATGCGCTCTTTGGTCGTGGTGCCGCGCTCGATGGCGATGACCGTCACGGCGCGGCCGTCTTTCCAGCCAATGCCAGCCACCACGGCGGGGTCGTCGCCAAAGTAACGGTCACCGTGCAGCTCCACAAATCCATCGAGGCCCAGCGAGATCATCTCGCCCGCCGTGGCACGGTCTGCCGAGCGCGTCTGCTTGACAATCTCGAGTGCGGTTTTTGACGCGGCCGAGCGCTTAAACAAGTGTCCCAGCTTTTTGCCGCGACGACCCGTATGCACGATCTCATGCGGTGCCCCCAGGCCGGGCGCGCGCCCTTCGTGCAGTGCCAGCAGCTCGCCTACCGTGAGCGCAATCTCGCCACGCGGAACAACGACATCGCAAAAGCCGTGCTCCAGCAAAAACTCAGAGCGCTGGAATCCCTTGGGCAGGCGCTTGTGCATGTTCTGCTCGATCACGCGCGGGCCGGCAAACGCCGTCAGTGCATCGGGCTCGGCCAGGATAATGTCGCCCTCCATGGCAAAACTCGCGGTCACGCCGCCGGTCGTGGGGTCGGTAAGTACCGTGATATACAGGCCGCCCGCCTCGCCATGTCGCCTAACCGCCGCAGAGATCTTGGCCATCTGCATAAGCGATGTCACGCCCTCCTGCATGCGCGCGCCGCCCGAAACGGTAAAGCCGACAACCGGCAGCCCCAGCTCGGTCGCGCGCTCAAACGTACGGCAGATCTTCTCGCCCACCACCGAGCCCATCGAGCCCATCATAAAGTTGGCGTCCATAAAGAAGAGCGCCGTATCGCAGCCGCAGATTTTGCCCCTGCCGCACACAACGGCATCGCACTCGCCCGAACGCTCGACCGCGCTCTTGAGCTTGTCGGTATAGCCGGGAAACGAGAGGAAGTCCTCCGATGTCAGATTGGCATCCCACTCCTCAAACGTGCCCTCGTCGACCGTCATGCGCATGCGCGCGCGACCGCTCACACGAAAGTGTTTACCGCAACGAGGGCAGACCTCCAGGTTATCGTGCAGGCGTGCCTCATCGATCACACGGCGGCACTCCGGGCACTTGATAAACACGTGGCGTGCGGGAAACTCGGCGCACGACTCAGTTATCGGCCCCTCAAGGACATTGACCGTCTTCTCTTTTCTATTCATCAGCATAGAGATGCCCCATCAGATCGGTGTGATACATGCCCGACAAGAACTCGTCGTTTGCCAGCACGTCGAGCTGAAGCCCGCTGTTTTCGCTCACGCCCTCGATCACAAGCTCGTCCAGAGCCGAGCGCATCTTGCGAATGGCGCCGTCGCGCGTGGGCGCACACACGATGAGCTTGCCGAGCATGGAGTCGTAGTACGGTGGAACTTTCGCACCGGTAAACATGGCCGAATCCCAGCGCACGCGCGGACCACCCGGTACACGCAACGTGGTGACCGTTCCGCATGACGGCAAAAAGTCCGGCGTTTCGGCATTGATGCGGCACTCCATGGCGTGGTTGCGGACCGGCACGTCCTCCTGCTCAAAAGGCAGGGGCTGACCGGCGGCAACGCGCAGTTGCCACTTGACCAAGTCGGTATCGGTCACAAACTCTGTAACCGGATGCTCAACCTGCAGGCGCGTGTTCATTTCCATAAAGTAGAAATTGCCGTCGTCCGAATACAGGAACTCGATGGTGCCGGCGCCCTCATAGCCAACGGCACGAGCCAGATCGCGCGCGGCCTTGTGCATACGCGCGCGAATGTCGTCGTGTCCGTCGAGGCACGGCGCGGGGCTCTCCTCGATCAGCTTTTGGTTGCGGCGCTGCACCGAGCACTCGCGCTCGCCGAGCGAAAACACATGGCCCTGCTTATCGGCCATAATCTGCACCTCAACGTGATGCGCCGGCGCGACGAACTTCTCCATGTAGCACTCGCCGTCGCCAAAAACGGCCTCGCCCTCGGCACGCGCCTCGATGAACGCCTTTGCCGCGTCTTCCACGCGCTCGACCTTGCGAATGCCGCGACCGCCACCGCCCGCGCGCGCCTTAATAAGCACGGGGCATCCAATGCGCTCGGCCTCGGCCGTTGCCTCCTCGGGGCTTTTGAGCAAATCACAGCCCGGCACGATGGGCACGCCCGCTGCGGCAGCCGTTCGGCGCGCGGCGTCCTTATCGCCCATGTTGTCGATCACCTTGGCCGAAGGACCGACAAACGCCAGGCCATACTTGTCGCAGTCGCGCACGAAGCTCGCCTTCTCGGAAAAGAAACCGTAGCCAGGATGGATCGCCTTTGCCCCCGACTTGACGGCACAGGTGAGCACAGCATCGTCGTTGAGGTAGCTCTCGGCAAGACGCGGGCCGCCGATGCAATACGCCTCGTCGGCAAGCTGCACGTGCAGCGCGTCCGCATCGGCCGTGGAGTAGACGGCGACGGTCTTGATGCCCATATCGCGGCACGCGCGGATAACACGGACCGCGACTTCGCCGCGGTTGGCGATGAGCACTTTGTCGAACATGAAGCCTTCCTTAACTTTCTTGCATGAGTGCAAAAGACATATCGGCACGGCAACAAACCTCACCGTTGACGCTCGCGGTGCCCGTCGCAAAGCGGAACGGCCCGCGCGCACGCGTGATGGAGCACACTAGATCCACCGTGTCGCCCGGGCGCACCGGACGCTTAAAGCGAACCTTGTCCAAACTCGTGTAGAACGGCGTCGCGCCACGCGCCTCCTCATCGCCCATCAGCAGCACGCAACAGTTTTGCGCGAGCATCTCGCACTGAATCACGCCGGGGACGACCGGGTTTCCCGGAAAATGCCCCTGCAAAAAGTATTCGTCGCCCGTAATCGTGATCTTGCCGTGGGCCTCGTCGCCCACCAGCTCGGCCTCATCGAGCAAAAGCATCGGCTCGCGATGCGGCAACAGCTTCTTGAGCTCTTCTCTGTTCATGGATATCACCTATCCGATCCTCATGAGGCAGCTGCCAAACTCCACGAGGTCGCCGTCGGCCACGCAGATCTCGAGCACCTCGCCGTCTGCCTCGGCCGTCACCTCGTTGAGGACCTTCATGGCCTCGATGATGCAGAGGGTCTCGCCGGCCTTGACCTTGGAGCCCACGTGCACAAACGGTTCGTCGCCCGGCGCCGGGGCGGCATAGAACACGCCGACCATGGGAGCGGTCACCTCGGTGCCCTTAGGCTCCGACGCGGCGGCAGGTATCTGCGCGGCGGGCTCCGGTGCGGCAGGCATAGCTGCGGGAGCCGCAACCGGGGCAGCCATGGAGCTCGGCATAGGCATGGGCGCGGCAACCGGCTGCGCGGCGCTCGCGCGCTCGAGTTCGACCGCGGTGCCATCGGGCTCCTCAACACGTACGCGCGTGAGGCCGCGGTCCTCCATAACATCGGCTATCTCGGCAAGTCTTTTGGAATCCATGCTCTAGCTCCTCGTATATCTACGCAGCGCGATGGCGGCGTTGTGCCCGCCAAAGCCCAGGTTGGTCGAAAGCGCCCAGGTAAGGTCGGCGCGAACCGCGCGATTGGGCGTGTAGTCAAGATCGCAGGCGGGATCGGGCGTGTGGTAGTTAATGGTCGGCGGCACCACGCCTTGCTCGAGCGCCATGGCGCAGGCCATGACCTCGATGGCGCCCGTGGCACCGATCATGTGGCCGGTCATCGACTTGGTCGACGAGACGTGCGCGGCGCGTGCCGCGTCCTCGCCGAGCGCACGCTTAATGCCCGCCGTCTCGGACGAATCGTTGAGCCTGGTCGAGGTACCGTGGGCGTTAATGTAGAGACCCTCGAAAGGCTTGACGTCACCCTCGGCAACCGCCAGCGATATCGCGCGGGCAATGCCGGCAGCCTCGGGATCGGGGCTCGTGATGTGATAGGCATCATCGGTGTTGCCGTAGCCCACGACCTCGGCATAAATGTGTGCACCGCGCGCCTGCGCATGCTCCATGCTCTCGAGCACGAGTACGCAGGCACCCTCGCCCATCACAAAACCGTCGCGGTCCGCGTCGAACGGACGGCAGGCAGTCGAAGGGTCGGGATTGGTGGTAAGCGCACGGCAGGACGTAAAGCCTGCAACGGCATCGGGGATAATAGCCGCCTCGGCGCCGCCCGCGAGGATCGCATCGGCATAGCCGTGCTTAATAGCACGGAACGCCTCGCCCACCGCATGGGCAGACGTCGCGCAAGCGGTCACGACGGGCAGGGTCGGCCCCTTTGCCTTGTGACGGATTGCGATATTGCCAGATGCCATATTGGGGATCATCATCGCGATCATGTAAGGCGATGCGCGGCGGGGCCCACGATCGGCAATCGTATGGACGTTGTCGACGAGCGTCTGCATACCACCCACGCCCGAGCCCACGTAAACGCCCAGGCGATCGCAATCGATGGCGCCTTCGACATCAAAGCCCGCATCGTGCATTGCCTCGTCCGAAGCCGCCATCGCAAACTGAACGCAGGGGTCGAGATGCTTGGCATCACGCTTGCCAAAGTACTCGTCGCCGTCAAAGCCCTTGACCTCGGCCGCCACCTTGACGGCAAACGCATCGGTATCGAAGTGCGTGATCGGGCCGATGCCGCACGTGCCGGCACACATTGCCGCCCAGGTGGCAAGCGCGGTGTTGCCGAGCGGCGATACGGCACCGATGCCGGTGATTGCAACTCTCTGTTCCATCATGGTCTCCTCATCCAAGCCGTTCTTCGGCCCTGGTTTCTACATCGCCATTCCGCCGTCAACGCGCACGACTTCGCCCGTAATGTAAGCAGCCGCATCGCTCGCCAAAAAGCGCACCACGCCGGCCACTTCTTCGGGGCGCGCCATGCGCTTTAGGGGAATCTGCTCCTCGGTTGCCGCACGAACCTTCTCCGAGAGCTTTGCCGTCATATCCGTCTCGACAAACCCGGGGGCGACCGCGTTCACTCGTACGCCGCAGGGTGCAAGCTCGCGCGCCACCGCCTTGGTCAGGCCGATCACGCCCGCCTTGGAGGCGGCGTAGTTGGCTTGCCCGGCATTGTCCATCAGGCCCACGACCGAGCTCATGTTGACGACGCAACCGCCGCGCTGGCGCATAAAGGTCTTGTTGAGCGCGCGCGTCATATTGAATGTTCCCCTGAGATTGACATCGAGCACGCGATCGAAGGCGTCATCTCCCATGCGCATGAGCAGGCCATCGCGGGTAATCCCGGCGTTGTTGACGAGCGTCCAAATGGATCCAAAGTCATTGAGGACCGTCTCCACACATGCGTTGGTGGCAGCGGGATCGGCCACGTCGCATTGATATGCGCGTGCCGTAGCGCCGGCTACCTCGCAGGCTTCGCACGTCTCGCGTGCCGCATCGACACTGCCGGCATAGACGACGGCGATATCGTAGCCATCCTCCGCCAGACCGACAGCGCAAGCGCGACCGATGCCGCGCGAGGCGCCCGTAACGAGTGCCACGCGACGCGAGTCGTCGCGCGCGGGCGCGCCGTTGTTCAAGTTGCCCATGTCATTCCTTTCGGGTTACAGCCCTGGGGGCTATGCGAGCTCGTCGGCAATAGCTGCGACCTGCTCGGCCGTTTCGCACGAATACACGCGAACGTCGCTCAGCGCACGCTTGACCAGGCCGGATAGCGTTTTACCGGGGCCGACCTCAATAAACGTATCGACGCCCTGATCCTGCAGAGTGCGCAGCGTGTCGACCCAACGCACCGCGTTGCTCACCTGATTGGCCAGCACATCCGATGCCGCCTGCGGGTCCGCCGGATAGGGCGCCGCCGTCATGTTTGCCATGACCGGAATGAGCAGCGGAGATGGGTCGTGACCGGCTTGGATATACGTCGCCAGCCCCTCAGTCGCCTCGGCCATATACGGGCTATGGAACGCTCCGGACACCGCAACCTTCATGGCACGACCGCCGGCCTCTTTTACCAGGGCGTCAAGCGCCAAAAGGACATCGGGCGCCCCAGCCACAACCGTCTGCTGGGGGCTGTTGTAGTTGACCGGCCAGCAGTCCTCGCCGGCCTGTTTTGCCAGGCCCTCGACTTGCGCCGCATCGAGCTTGATGACGGCGCGCATGCCGCCGGGGTGACGCTCGGCCGCCTTGGCCATCAAAGCCGCACGCTCACACACGAGCTCAAAACCCGCTCGCGCATCGAATGCCCCCGCAAAGGTGAGTGCAGCGACCTCGCCCAGCGAGAATCCCGCACAGGCGGCAGGCACCACGCCGCGCTCGCGCAGGGCGACGGCGACAGCCAAGTCGTGCACGAACACGCACGGCTGCGTGTTCTCGGTCTGCGAGAGCTCCTCCTTGGAGGCGCTCCGGCACTGCTCGCTGGTCCCCGGGCGTACCTTGTCGGCAATGGCGAACACCTCGGCGGCCGCCGGTGATGCTTCGATGAGGTCGACGCCCATCGCGGGATGTTGGGCACCCTGACCGGCAAACAGAAACGCTACGCTACCCATGCGGACGCACCCTTCAGGACATGCTCGGCGCCATCGACCAGATCGTCGACGATTTCGCGTGCGCTCTGGCGCTCGTTGACCATGCCGGCAATCTGTCCGCACAAATACGAACCCTCTTCGTAATTACCGTCCTTTGCGGCTTTACGAAGCGCGCCTGTGCCCATGGCCCCGAGCTCCTCGGGGCTTGCACCCGCCGCCTCGTTCTTGGCATACGCGTTGGTGAAAGGGCTCTTGAGGGCGCGAACCGGATGTCCCGTCGAGCGACCGGTCGCACGCGTCGACGTGTCGCCTGCCTTGAGCACCAGCTCTTTGTACTGTTCGGATACGGTGCACTCGTTTGCGACCAGAAAACGTGTTCCCACCTGGACGCCGGCAGCGCCGAGCATAAAGGCGGCAGCCACACCGCGACCATCGGCGATGCCGCCTGCCGCAACCACGGGAATATCGACTGCATCGACAACCTGCGGGACAAGCGCCATCGTCGAGGTCTCACCAATATGGCCGCCTGATTCGGTGCCCTCGGCAACCACGGCAGTGGCTCCGCGACGCGCCACGAGACGTGCCAGCGCCACCGAAGCCACAACGGGAATAACCTTGATGCCTGCATCGTTCCAAGCTTTCATGTACTTGGTGGGATTACCGGCACCGGTCACCACAACGGGCACCTGCTCATCGATCACAACCTGTGCAACCTCATCGGCAAACGGGCTCATGAGCATAACGTTGACGCCAAAGGGCTTGTCTGTCTTGGCACGCAGCTCGTGGATCTGGTCGCGCAGCCAGTTGGAATCGGCATTCATAGCTGCGATAATCCCTAAGCCACCCGCCTCGGATACTGCGGACGCCAGCGAGGCATCGGCAATCCAGGCCATGCCGCCCTGGAACACGGGCTTCTCGATGCCAAGCAGGTCGCAAAGAGGAGTCTTGAGCATCGCTACTCCTCCAGTGCCGCCTCGACCGTATCGGCAAACTCGCCGACCGTCTTGGGGTTCTCCTCGGTATCGAGCTCAACGCCAAACTCGTCCTCGACGGCAACGAGAATCTCGACGGTACCCAGGCTGTCGAGACCAATCTCCTCGAGCGTGGACTCGGGCTTCATCTCGACATCGTCAAGACCGGCGGTCTCGCGGATAACGTCGCATACGCGCTCGAAGGTCTTCTGGTCTGCCATGGTATTTCTCCTTTGGTTGTGCCCTGGGGGCGTTTTCATTTCCTATGTGCAACTACTTCCAGCGAAGCAGATAGCCACCTATATCCAAGCCGGCGCCAAATCCGACCAAGGCGATGGTGTCGCCCGCGTGCAGCGCGCCGGTATTCGCCAGTCGGTCGAGTGCAAACGGAATGCAGGCGCTCGAGATGTTGCCGGTCTCGCGCAATGTGCGGACCACGCGCTCGTCAGGCACCTCCAAGCGTTTGACCGCCTGGCTCAGAATTCGATCGTTGGCCTGATGGAATACAAAATGGTCGATGTCCTCGACCGCGATACTCGCGTCGCTCGCGAGCTTGTTGACCGTGTCGCAGATGGCATTGACGCCAAACTTGAACACGCGACGGCCGTTCATGGAAAGCACGCTCTGGCGGTCCTGCTCCGTCATATACGGCGAGGAGCCCGCCAATCCAGGAACGCGCAACGTTTCGACGTCAGGCGACGTCGAAAGCTCGACGGCGAGAGGGTTCTCGCCTCCCGCTTCGATAACAGCCGCACCCGCACCATCGCCAAAGAGCACGCACGTCGCACGATCGGTCCAATCGAGCGCGCGCGTCATCTGCTCGGCCGCAACGACTAGCACGTGCTTGGCGCGACCGCGGGCGATATAGCCCTCGGCGACATCGAGCGCAAACACGAAGCCGGCACAGGCAGCCGAGACGTCGAAGGCGGGGCAGGCCGCACCCAAGCGCTCGGCAACGGCACACGCCTCGGCGGGAACGAGATGATCGCCCGTCGTCGTCGAGCACACAATAAGATCCAACTGGCTCGCATCAATTCCGGACGTCTGGAGCGCTTGCTCGCTCGCTGCCACGGCAAGGTCGTCGAGTGATTCGGTGGTGCACACATGGCGACTCTTGATCCCCGTACGGGTAAAAATCCACTCATCCGAGGTATCAAGGAACTCAGACAGCTCGTCATTGGAGACACTGCGCCCAGGAAGCGCCGAACCCGTTCCCAGTATCGTGAAACCCATCACTAACCTCCTTTGGATTGTTGACGTGTTTACATCGACCAAGAGAGGATAGCGCATTCTTCGCTTTGTTGACGTGTTAACATTAAATTGTCCAAATGCAACAAAGGCTTCACATTGTGTCTATCTCTCGACACCATTGCGCGATTGCCTTATTAACTTAGAAGGTAGCAGCCGTTATGGATGCCAAATTAACGATAGTCGACGTAACCGGATCGACCAACGATGACCTGCTCGAAGCAGGCAAACAGGGGGCGCCGCCCGGCACAGGACTTGCCGCCCGGGTTCAGACAGCAGGACGCGGACGGCGCGGGCACAAGTGGGATTCAACCGCCGGCAACCTGTTGCTCTCGATTGTCCTACGTCCCCGTGTTGATCCCGCAAAGTACTCTGGTCTTGCCGCCGTCAGTGGCCTAGCGGTGCTCGAAGCACTCGAAAAGCAAGGCTTCGCAAATGAGATTGGCCTCAAATGGCCCAACGACCTCGTTGCGCGGGGGCGCAAACTCGGCGGCATTCTGGTCGAGGTGGCTCGCGACAACGAGGGGAAGCCCTTCGCCGTCTGCGGCATTGGCGTCAACGTGAACTACACGCCCCAAGAGGTCCCCGATGGCGGTCTGGCGGCAATTGGGCTCTCTGACCTCAACGAGAGCGTTCCCGCCGTCGACATGCTAGTCGAGAAGGTCTATCACGCCGTTATAGACGCTGTAGATGCATGGGAAGAGCGCTTCAACGCCATGGAAGAAAGTGCCGGACCGCTCGCGCCCGTCCGCGATGACTATGTCGGTCATCTCAATTGGATTGGAGAGTGCGTAATCGCCCGCTCCCCCGTGGGAGACGAGCTGGCGCGTGGCATCTTTCAAACGGTCGATGACTTTGGTCGCGCGTGCATCGAGACGGAAGACGACTTGCGATCCTTCCATTTTGAGGAGGCGTCACTGCGTACCTTGAGCGAATAGGGGCCACAGCCACCCATTAGGCTGCATTACCCGGGCCCCAAGGCCATCAATCAAAAGAAAAAAGCCCCGCTACCGTAATGGCAGCGGGGCTCTATAAGCTATGAGGGGTATCGCTTAGAGCTTGATGTCGATGTCGACGCCAGCGGGGAGGTCGAGACGCATGAGCGAATCAACGGTGCCCGAGGTGGGGTCGAGGATGTCGATGAGGCGCTTGTGGGTGCGCATCTCGAACTGCTCGCGGGAGTCCTTGTCCTTGTGCGGCGAGCGGATGACCGTGTAGAGGTTGCGCTCGGTGGGCAGGGGGATGGGGCCGGAAACGCGAGCGCCGGTCTTCTGAGCGGTCTCGACAATGAGCTTCGCGGACTGATCGACGACCTCGTGATCATAGCCCTTGAGGCGAATGCGGATCTTCTGGGTAGCCAACTTAAACCTCCAAAGAGTGCGAGAGATGTTCTCGCAGATTACGTAACAGGGAGCTCGAACTTAGGCGTTCTTGCTCATGACCTCGTCCACGATGGACTTGGGCGCAGGCTCATAAGAGTCGAACTGCATCGTGTAGGATGCACGGCCCTGGGTCTGGGAGCGAAGGTCGGTAGCGTAACCGAACATCTCGCCCAGCGGCACCTTGGCACGGATGAGCTTGGTGTTCTTGCGATCCTCCATGCCCTCGATCTTGCCGCGGCGACCGGAGAGGTTGCCCATAACGTCGCCCATGTACTGCTCGGGGGTCTCGACCTCGACAGCCATGATCGGCTCGAGCAGCTGCGGATCGGACTTCTTGAGGGCGTCCTTGATAGCCATGGAACCGGCGATCTTGAAGGCGGCCTCGGAGGAGTCGACCTCGTGGTAAGAACCGTCGAACAGGGTGACCTTAACGTCGAGGACCGGGAAGCCGGCGATGACACCGGTGTTCAGGGCCTCCTGGATGCCCTTGTCGATGGACGGGATGTACTCCTTGGGCACGACGCCGCCGACGATAGCGTTGACGAACTCGTAGCCGAAGCCCTCCTCCATCTTCTCGAGCTTGATGACGGCGTGGCCGTACTGACCGCGACCGCCGGACTGACGGACGAACTTGCCCTCAGCCCTCTCGACGTCGTGACCAGCGGTCTCGCGGTAGGCAACCTGAGGCTTACCGACGTTAGCGTCAACCTTGAACTCACGGAGCAGACGGTCAACGATGATCTCGAGGTGCAGCTCGCCCATGCCGGCGATGATGGTCTGGCCGGTCTCGTGGTTGGTGGACACCTGGAAGGTCGGGTCCTCCTCGGCGAGCTTGGTCAGGGCCAGGGACATCTTGTCCTGCTCGGCCTTGGTCTTGGGCTCGATGGCAACGTCGATAACGGGCTTAGCGAACTCGATCTTCTCGAGGACGATCTCCTTGCCCTCGGCGCACAGGGTGTCACCGGTGGTGGAGTTCTTGAAGCCGACGCAAGCGACGATGTCGCCGGCGGCTGCGTCGTCACGGTCGATACGCTCGGCGGCGTTCATCTCGAGGATGCGGCCGAGGCGCTCGCGCTGACCGTTGGAAGCGTTGACCACGTAGGAGCCGGACTCGGCGCGGCCGGAGTAAACGCGGACGTAGGTGAGCTTACCGACGAACGGGTCGGTCATGATCTTGAAGACCAGGCCGGAGAAGGGCTCGTCGAAGGAAGGATGACGCTCGATCTCCTCGCCGGTGGCCGGATCGGTACCGGTGACGGCCTCGACGTCGAGCGGGCTGGGCAGGTAGTCGACGACAGCGTCGAGCAGCTCCTGGACGCCCTTGTTCTTGTAGGCGGAGCCCACGAAGACGAGGTTGAGCTCGTTGGCCAGAACGCCCTTGCGCAGAGCAGCCTTGAGCTCCTCGACGGTGAAGTCCTCCTCCATGAGGATCTTCTCCATGAGCTCGTCATCAAAGCTGGCAGCAGCGTCGAGGAGCTCCTCGCGCTTGGTAGCAGCGATGTCGGCGAACTCAGCCGGGATCTCGTCCATCGCCTCGGGGTAGGTCATGCCCTTGTCGTCGGCCTTGAAGTCCCAAGCAGTCATGGTAACGAGGTCGATGACGCCCCAGAAGTTGTCCTCGGCGCCCATCGGGACCTGAGCGGCCACGGCGTTAGCGTCGAGACGATCCTTCATGGTCTCGATAGCGTTGAAGAAATCAGCACCCACGCGGTCATACTTGTTGATGAAGGCGATGCGGGGGACGTTGAAGGTAGAAGCCTGACGCCAAACGGTCTCAGACTGGGGCTGAACACCGGCAACGGCGTCGAAGACGGCGACAGCGCCATCGAGGACGCGCAGGCAGCGCTCGACCTCGGCGGTGAAGTCAACGTGGCCCGGGGTGTCGATGATCTGGATGCGGTAGTCCTTACCGTCCTTGTTCCAGAAGCACGTGGTAGCAGCGGAGGTAATGGTTACGCCGCGCTCCTGCTCCTGAACCATCCAGTCCATGGTGGCAGCGCCCTCATGAACCTCACCGATCTTGTGGGTCTTACCGGTGTAGTAAAGAATACGCTCGGTCGTGGTGGTCTTACCGGCATCGATGTGAGCCATGATGCCGATGTTACGGGTATCGGAAAGCTTGTACTTAGGCTTAGCCATGTTAGTTCCTTACCTTAACTTACCAACGATAGTGAGAGAACGCGCGGTTGGCCTCGGCCATCTTGAAGACGTCCTCACGCTTCTTGACGGAAGCGCCCAGGCCGTTGGAAGCGTCGAGGATCTCGTTAGCGAGACGCTCGGCCATGGTCTTCTCCTTGCGAGCGCGGGAGAAGTTGACGATCCAGCGGATACCCAGAGCGGTGGAACGACGGGAGTTGACCTCCATCGGGACCTGATAGGTAGCGCCACCGACACGCTTGGGCTTAACCTCGAGCGTGGGCTTGACGTTGTCCATAGCCTTCTTGAAGGTAGCGAGAGCGTCGCCGCCCTCAGACTTCTCGGCAACGATCTCGAAAGCGGTGTAAACGATGCGCTCAGCGGTGGCCTTCTTGCCGTCAAGAAGGACCTTGTTGATGAGCTGAGTCACCAGGCGGTTGTTGTAAACGGCGTCAGGCTGAACCTCACGACGATTAGCTGCTGCACGACGCGGCATGTGAAATCTCCTTAAGTGTCTACCGTGCGGCGCTTAGGCGTCACACGGCGAAAGTATCAAAACGTTATCTGGCTTATTTAGCCTTGGGGCGCTTAGCACCGTACTTGGAACGGGCCTGCATACGGTTCTGGACCGGAGCAGCGTCGTAGGCGCCACGGATGACGTGATAACGGACACCAGGGAGGTCACGGACACGACCGCCGCGGACGAGCACGATGGAGTGCTCCTGCAGGTTGTGGCCCTCACCCGGGATGTAAGCAGTAACTTCGATGCCGTTGACAAGGCGAACACGGGCAACCTTACGAAGAGCCGAGTTCGGCTTCTTGGGGCTCGTGGTGAAGACGCGGGTGCACACGCCGCGCTTCTGGGAGTTGTGCTGCAGAGCAGCGTTCTTGGACTTCTTGGGCACGGAACGACGGCCCTGGCGAACCAGCTGGTTAATAGTAGGCAAAGCGTACTCCTTCTCGAATGATTCCAGCTTTCTGTAAAGTGCAACGGCTTGAATCGAGGGGTCAGCATCCCCCTACGAAACACGCAGTTCGTTAGGATACGTGCCGTTAGCTGTGTCGTCAACAGACCACGCTGCCGGGCGTATCCCAAAATGGCTACATTTTCGCAAAGCCTACACAAAAGGAATCCCCTCCTGTGCGCGAGGGCGGATTCCCGGGACGGGCGGCATGGGGGTTAAGTTTGCTGCTCTACAGTCCTGCGCAAGACGGAAAGCACATTAAGTGCTTTCCTTTGCGTGCGGAACTCGCGACAAACTTAACCCCCATGCCGCCCGTCCCGGGAATCCGACGTGCTCGTCGGGGCAACGTTACCTGCCAAAAAGGGACGGGTTTTTTGGTTGGTTTTATCTGGGGAAACGTCACGCCTCAAAATGATCCGTTTTCCTCCGTCCCCAAAGGATCATTTTGAAACGCAACAGGCTGAGCATACGTAAGCGAGCGGCCCCAGAACGTACAAGGTGGCATCAAAAAGGCAGGGCATTGACCTTTTGGTCATGCCCTGCCTTTTGAATGACAGATTGTAGCTCTGGGGGCCGCGCAGCGACGGAGGTCGCCGCCGTTCGTCAGAACGGCGGCACTAGTTACTCCTCGTCGTTGTCCTTGGCCTCTTCGGCGTCGTCGGTGTCTACGAGCTGGTTGAGCAGCTCGTCGAGGGAAGCCATGTCCTCGTTGATGGCACCGTTGGCGGGAGCCTTCTTGTCGTCGATCGGAGCGCCCAGGAGCTCCTCGTCCTCGTCGGCGTGATGCGTCGGAGCGGAGGTGCCCAGCAGGATGTCGTCCGGACCGTCGGGGCTAAAGACCATCTGCAGCAGCTGCGAGAGGTCTTCCTCATCGGCAACGTCGTCGTTGTTCTCGAGGATGTAGAGCAGGTCGTTGGCCTCGAGGCCGTCACGGAGCTCCTCGATCGCCTTAGCACCGATACCATCGATGCGCAGCAGATCCTCCTCGGACTTGCCGACCAGATCGCCGACCGTCTCGATGCCGACCTCGCTGAACTTGTTGGTCCAGCGCTGCGACACGCCCAGGTCGTCGAACAGGTATAGGCGAGCCTTCTCGGCGGAGATGGTGTGGCCGTTGCGGGTGAACGAACCGTCAGCACCACCGAACTCGTCGTAGCCGGCCCAGTCGAGCTGCTGCGGGAGCTGCTCGTCCAGGTCCTTGAGCTCCACCGGAGCCCACTCGGGCAGCGACTTGGCGTTGGGCGAAGCCGGACAGTCGATGCCCACGTAGCCGTCGGCCGTGCGATACGTCAGCTTGGCGTTGGCGTACGGCTTGAGGCCGGTACCAGCCGGGATCTTCTTACCGACAATGACGTTGGACTTAAGGTCAAGCAGGTGGTCGACCTTGCCCTCGATAGCAGCCTCGGTAAGGACGCCGGCGGTACGGATGAACGAAGCGCTCGACAGCCAGGAGTCGATGTTGGACGCGACCTTGAGCGTACCCAGGATGACGGGCTCGGCCACGGGAGCCTGACCGCCCAGACGGGCAACGCGCTCGACCTCGTCGGCGAACTCGTAGCGGTCGACGTACTGACCAAGCAGGTACTTGGAGTCGCCGGGGTTGGTGATCTGAACGCGACGCAGCATCTGGCGTGCGAGCACCTCGATGTGCTTGTCGTTCAGGTCGACGCCCTGGCTGGTGTAGACGTCCTTAACGCTCTCGACGAAGGTGTGCATCGTCGACTCGATGTCGGTCAGCTTGCGCAGGTTGCGGAAGTTGACGAAGCCCTTGGTGATCTGGTCACCGGCGCGAACCTCGCAGCCGTCCTCGATCTCGGGCATGAAGCGCACCGAAGCGGGGACGCGACGCTCGTCGAGGACGCGGGTGTGATCCTCGGAGTCGGTGAGCGTCAGCACGTACTCGGACTTCTCGGGCTTAATCGAGAGGTGACCGGAGTACGGAGCCAGCTCGGCCTCGCGACCCAGGATCTTCTCGTTGACGTTGCCGACGATATCGAACATACGGCTGACCGTAGGCAGACCCTGCGTAATATCGTCGACGCCAGCGACGCCGCCGGAGTGAATGGTACGCATCGTAAGCTGCGTACCGGGCTCGCCGATGGACTGGGCGGCAATAATGCCGACGGCAGTACCGATAGCGACCGGGCGACGGGTGGAAAGATCCCAGCCGTAGCACTTCTGGCACACGCCGTACTTGGAGCGGCAGGTGAGCAGCGCGCGAAGGGTGACCTTCTTAAGGCCGGCATCGACCATCTTCTGGATGTCGGCGACCTTCTCGATGTAGCCGTCCTGCTCAAAGAGCACGGTGCCATCGGGAGCCACGACGTCCTGGATGAAGCAACGGCCGACAAGATCGGTGTTGAGGTCGGTAGTGCCGGGGATGATGAGGTTGTAGGTAACGCCCTCGTGCGTACCGCAGTCCTCCTCGCGGACGATGACGTCCTGGGCCACGTCGACCAAACGACGGGTCAGGTAACCAGAGTCCGAGGTGTGGGATGCGGTATCGACCAGGCCCTTACGGGCGCCGTAGGTCGAAATGAAGTACTCGAGCGGCAGCAGGCCCTCGCGGAAGTTCGCCTTAATGGGAAGGTCGATCGTCTCGCCGGACATGTCTGCCATCAGGCCACGCATGCCGCCGAGCTGACGCAGCTGGGTCTTAGAACCACGGGCGCCGGAGTCGGCCATCATGTACAGCGGGTTCTCCTCGTCGAACATGTCGAGCATGAGCGCTGCAACCTTGTCGGTACAAGCGGTCCATTCGTTAACGACTTCGATGTGGCGCTCCGTCTCGTTGATGAAGCCCTCCTCGAAGTACTCGTTGATCTGGTCGACGTTGGCCTGGGCGCGATCGAGCAGCTCCTGCTTCTCATCAGGGATGAGAGCGTCCCACACCGAGATGGTGAGGCCGGCACGGGTAGCATAGTGGAAGCCGGAGTACTTGATGGCGTCGAGGATCGGACCGACCTTGGCCTCGGGATAACGATCGCAGCAGTCAGCAACCAGCTTGGCCACGTCGCCCTTGACCATCTTGTAGTTCATGAACTCATAGTCTTCGGGCAGGCACTGGCGGTTGAAGATGATGCGGCCGATGGAGGTCTCGAAGCGCGCGGTCTTGTTGCCGGTGACGTCGTAGTCGACGAACTCGTTCTTGCCGTTCTTGACGCGGAAGATACGGGTGCCGTCCTCGTTGATGACGTTGGCGCTCTCGGCGGACACGCGGACCTGAATCTTGGCCTGCATGTCGACCTCGGAGCGGCAGTCATAGGCGTGCAGCGCGTCGTCGAAGCTCGAGAACACGTGGTTCTCGCCCGGCAGACCGTCGCGGACCTGGGTCAGGTAGTACACACCGATGATCATGTCCTGCGAGGGGATGTTGACCGGCTTGCCGGATGCCGGCGAGCGCAGGTTGTTCGCAGAGAGCATGAGCACGCGAGCCTCGGCCTGAGCCTGGCTGGACAGCGGCACGTGGACAGACATCTGGTCGCCGTCGAAGTCGGCGTTGAAGGGCGAGCAGACCAGCGGGTGCAGGTGGATAGCCTTGCCCTCGACCAGCACCGGCTCAAAGGCCTGGATGGACAGACGGTGCAGGGTCGGTGCACGGTTGAGCAGCACGACGCGGCCGTCGATGACCTCTTCGAGGATGTCCCACACAAAGGTGGCACCGCGGTCGATAGCGCGCTTGGCACCCTTGATGTTCTCGACCTTGCCGAGCTCGACCAGGCGCTTCATGACGAAGGGCTTGAAGAGCTCCAGCGCCATGGTCTTGGGCAGACCGCACTGGTGCAGCAGCAGCTTGGGGTCGGTAACGATTACCGAACGGCCGGAGTAGTCGACACGCTTACCCAGCAGGTTCTGACGGAAACGACCCTGCTTGCCCTTGAGGGCCTCGGCGAGCGACTTGAGCGGGCGACCGCCACGGCCGGAGACCGGGCGACCACGACGGCCGTTGTCGAACAGGGCGTCCACGGACTCCTGGAGCATGCGCTTCTCGTTGTTCACGATGATCGCGGGGGCATCCAGGTCGAGCAGGCGCTTGAGTCGGTTGTTACGGTTGATCACGCGACGGTACAGGTCGTTGAGGTCGGACGCAGCGAAGCGGCCGCCGTCGAGCTGGACCATCGGGCGCAGATCGGGCGGAATGACCGGGATGACGTCCAGGATCATGTTCGCGGGGCTGTTGCCGCCCTTCAGGAAGGCGTCAACGACCTCGAGGCGCTTGACGGCCTTCTCGCGCTTCTGCTTCTGGGAGTCCTCGTCGGCAATGATGGCCTTGAGCTTCTCAGCCTCGGAAGGCAGGTCGATGGCAGCGAGCAGGTCACGGACGGCCTCGGCACCCATGCCACCCTTGAAGTACATGGAGTAGTAGCGGGTCATCTCGCGGAACAGCGGCTCATCGGAGATGAGGTCGCGCTCGGTGAGCTTCATGAAGGCGTTGAAGGCGTCCGTGCGGAGCTGCTTCTCGTCCTTGCACTCTTCCTCGATGTCGACGATGCCAGAGGCGATCTCCTCGGGGGTCAGCGGCTCCTCGTCGGAGAACTCGTCAAAGTTCTCGGGGTCGCCCTGCTCCTTGAGGGACTCGATCTGGCGGGCGCACTCGGCATCGATCTCTTCCAGATCGGCGGCGAGCTCCTCGCGCAGGTCGTCGGCGTCGGCCTCGCGAGCCTCGTAGTCGACCTCGGTGATGATGTAGCTGGCAAAGTACAGAACCTTCTCGAGGTCCTTGGACTTGATGTCGAGCATACGGCTCATCGGGAAGCTCGTGGGGCTCTTGAAGTACCAGATGTGGGACACGGGAGCGGCGAGCTCGATGTGGCCCATGCGGTCGCGACGCACCTTGGCCGAGGTGACCTCGACGCCGCAGCGCTCGCAGACGATGCCCTTAAAGCGGATGCCCTTGTACTTGCCGCAGGAGCACTCCCAGTCCTTGGCGGGACCGAAGATCTTCTCGCAGAACAGGCCGTCCTTCTCGGGCTTGAGGGTACGGTAATTGATGGTCTCCGGCTTCTTGACCTCACCGTGCGACCAGGAACGGATCTGGTCGGCGGAGGCAAGGGAGATCTTTACCGAGTCAAAATCAGTAGCTTCGAAATCTGCCACAGTCAACTACTCCTTATCAGTGGTCGTGGCGGCGACAGCCTCGGGTGCCTCGGCGGTCTCGGCATCCTGGGCCTCGACGTCGGCGTCAACGCCGGCGAGCGCAGCCAGGTCGTCGAGAGCGGAGGTCTCCTCGGCGGTCACAGGGGCGGAGGCGTCCTCGTCGACATCGTGCATGGGCTCGATGTCCAGCGCGAGGGAGCGGATCTCCTTGACGAGAACCTTGAAGGACTCGGGGATACCCGGAACCGGGACGTTCTCGCCCTTGACGATGGACTCGTAGGTCTTGACGCGGCCCACGGTATCGTCGGACTTGACGGTCAGGATCTCCTGCAGGACGTTGGAAGCACCGTAAGCGTACAGTGCCCAAACTTCCATCTCGCCGAAGCGCTGGCCGCCGAACTGGGCCTTGCCGCCCAGAGGCTGCTGGGTAACCAGGCTGTAAGGGCCGGTCGAACGGGCGTGGATCTTATCGTCGACCATGTGACCGAGCTTGAGGATGTAGGACGTACCCACGGTAATGGGCTCGCGGAACTCCTCGCCGGTGCGGCCGTCGAACAGACGGGTCTTGCCGCGCTCGTCAAGCTGGGTGACAAACTCGGGACGCATGTGATCGCCAAAGGCAGCGGTGGCCTTGTTGAGCATGTTCTTGTTGGCGCGACGGATGACCTCGGCGATCTCGTCCTCCTTGGCGCCGTCGAAGACGGGCGTCGCGGTGAAGAACGGACCGGGGACGTACTTGTCGGAGTCGGCCTGCTCGGTATCCCAGCCGCAGGCGGCAGCCCAGCCAAGGTGGCACTCGAGCAGCTGGCCGACGTTCATACGCGAAGGAACGCCCAGTGGGTTGAGGATAACGTCGATCGGGGTACCGTCAGCCATGTAGGGCATGTCCTCGACCGGCAGAACGTTACAGATAACACCCTTGTTGCCGTGGCGGCCGGCGATCTTATCGCCCTGCTGGATCTTACGACGCTGGGCGACGTAGACGCGCACCTGCTCGTTGACGCCGGGGGCCAGGTCGTCGCCGTTCTCGCGGCTAAAGCGGACGACGTCGATGACGCGGCCGTAAGCGCCGTGAGGCATCTTAAGGGAGGTGTCGCGGACGTCGTGGGCCTTGGCACCGAAGATGGCGCGCAGCAGGCGCTCCTCGGCGGTCAGAGCGCTCTCGCCCTTGGGCGTGACCTTGCCGACCAGGATGTCGCCAGGACCGACCTCGGCGCCGATGCGGATGATGCCGTCCTCGTCGAGGTGGGCAAGCATGTCCTCGGAGAGGTTCGGGATCTCGCGGGTGATCTCCTCGGGGCCGAGCTTGGTGTCGCGGGCGTCGATCTCGTGACGGGTGATGTTGATGGTCGTCAGCAGGTCCTCGGCCACCAGGCGCTCGGACACGACGATACCGTCCTCGTAGTTAAAGCCTTCCCACGGCATGTAGGCCACGGTGAGGTTCTGGCCCAGTGCGAGCTCGCCGTGATCGGTCGAAGGACCGTCGGCCAGAGGCTCGCCCTGCTCAACGGTGTCACCGACGCGCACGAGCGGACGGTGGTTGATGCAGGTGGACTGGTTGGAGCGCTGGTACTTGGCCAGGTGATACTCGTCCATGCCGCCGGCATGCTTGACGATGATCTTGGCGGCGTCGGCAAAGATGACCTCACCGGCGTTCTTGGCCAGGGTGACCTCGCCGGAGTCCAGAGCGGCGCGACGCTCCATGCCGGTACCGACATAGGGAGCGGCGGGGTGAACCAACGGCACGGCCTGACGCTGCATGTTGGCGCCCATCAGCGTACGCTTGGCGTCGTCGTGCTCGAGGAACGGGATCAGCGTGGCTGCGACGGAGAGCATCTGACGCGGCGAGACGTCCATGTAGTCGACGTCCTCGACGGGCACGTCGGCAGGAGCGCCGAAAGAGCCGTCGAAGTCGCGGGTACGGGCGATCACGGTATGCGGACGGACGATCTTGCCCTCGGCATCAGTCGTGATGAACTCGTTGGTCTTGGGATCGAGCGGCGTGTTAGCCGGTGCGATGACGTGCTTCTCTTCCTCGTCAGCGGTCATCCAGTCGATCTGGTCGGTGGCAACGCCGTTCTCGACGCGGCGGAACGGGGCCTCGATGAAGCCGTACTCGTTGACACGGGCATAGAGGGCGAGCGAGCCAATCAGGCCGATGTTGGGGCCTTCGGGGGTCTCGATCGGGCACATGCGGCTGTAGTGCGAGTTGTGAACGTCGCGGACGGCCGTCGGCACGTTGGTGCGGCGGCTGGAGCCCGACTTGTGGCCGGCAAGACCGCCAGGGCCGAGTGCGGACAGACGGCGCTTGTGGGTCAGACCGGTCAGGGGGTTCGCCTGGTCCATGAACTGCGAGAGCTGCGAGGAACCGAAGAACTCCTTGATGGAAGCCACGATCGGGCGGATGTTGATGAGCGACTGCGGGGTGATCTCGTCGATGTCCTGGGAGCTCATGCGCTCACGGACGACGCGCTCCATACGGCTCATGCCGATACGGAACTGGTTGGCGACGAGCTCGCCGACAGTGCGGATGCGGCGGTTACCAAAGTGGTCGATGTCGTCGACCTTGAAGCCCTGCTCGCCGGCAGCGAGGGACAGCAGGTAGCGCAGTGTGGCGACGATATCCTCGTCGGTAAGCACCGTGACCTCTTCCTCGGTGGTGAGGTTGAGCTTCTTGTTGACCTTGTAACGACCGACGCGGGCCAGATCGTAGCGCTGCGGGTTGAAGAGCAGGCCCTCGAGCAGGCTGCGGGAAGCGTCCACGGTGGGAGGCTCGCCCGGGCGCAGGCGACGGTAGATCTCGATGAGGGCGTCCTCGCGGGTGAGGGCGGTGTCGCGCTCCAGGGTGCGCTTGATCACATCGGAGTTGCCGAGCAGCTCGATGATGTCGTCATTGGTGACGGCAATGCCAAGGGCGCGCAGGAACATCGTGGCGCTCTGCTTGCGCTTACGGTCGATGGAGACCATGAGCTGATCGCGCTTGTCGACCTCAAACTCAAGCCAGGCACCGCGAGACGGGATAATCTGGGCCTTGTAGATCTGCTTGCCCGAATCCATCTCGGAGCTGTAGTACACGCCCGGGGAACGGACGAGCTGCGAGACGACGATACGCTCGGTGCCGTTGATGATGAAGGTGCCCTGATCGGTCATCATGGGGAAGTCGCCCATAAAGACGAGCTGCTCCTTGATCTCGCCGGTCTCCTTGTTGGTGAGACGGACGTCAGTCAGAAGCGGGGCCTGATAGGTCATGTCCTTCTCGCGGCACTCCTCGACGGTGTGCGCGGGGTCGCCGAACTGATGCTCGCCGAAGGTAACCTCGAGAACATGGTTCTGGCTCTGGATGGGGCTGGATTCCTTGAACGCCTCACGAAGGCCCTCGTCCTTAAAACGCTCAAAGGATTCCCTCTGAACAGAGATAAGGTTGGGGAGCTCCATGGCCTCCGGGATTTTCCCGAAGCTGACACGCGTGCGCTCAGTGGCAGTGATTGCGTTGGTCACCAGGTTTTTCCTCCTTCACGGAAATGCTCGGTGGATTGGCGAGGCATAGCTTCGCCAGTTATCGCAACCTAATAGTTTATCAGGTACCGACCGTTGGGCAAGAAAAGCCTTGACGCGACTGAGTTTTTGGAGTAGCAAAGTTTTTCGGCAGAAAACACGCAGATAGATGTACGTGTATCGAACATCTGTTCATATATTTTCTGTGAACAAAAGGCCCGCAATCGCAGCTCTTATAAAAAACGGGTGTAGACCGAAGCCTGCACCCGTAAAGATCAATGCCCGAAGGCTTATTTGCGCATCAAGCCGCCGCGCTCGTCGATGGCGTCCCAGAAGGCATCGGCAAAGCGAGGGTCGCTTGCGGCCATGAGGGCGTTGGTAGCCATCCAGCCAGAGGGCGTACCGGTGTCGTAGCCCGACAGCGGGTCGATGACAACGGCATACATAGCCTCGCGGTCGAGCGAACGGGCCATGGCGTCGGTGAGCTGGATCTCACCGCCCTTGCCGGCCTGCTGATCGGCAAGCAGGTCCATAACCAGCGGGCTCAGCAGGTAACGACCGACAATGTACAGGTTGGAGGGAGCCGCCTCGGGAGCGGGTTTCTCAACCAGACCGCCAATGCGCCAGACAGCGCCCGGCTCGGCATCGGCAACGCCCTCGGCGCCCTCGAGCGAACCGACGCGCTCACCAGCGATAACGCCGTAACGGCTGACTTCCTCGGGCGAGCAAGCGGCGACGGCGATAACCGAAGCGCCACCGTGCTCCTTGGAAACGGCGAGCATCTTGTCGCAGATGTCGCGGTTGGGCACAACGTAGTCGCCCAGGAGAACCAAGAAGTTCTCCCCTGCCACGGCGTCGGCAGCAGAACGGATAGCATGGCCGAGGCCCTTGGGCTCGTACTGATAACGGAAGTCGACCGGCATACCGCCAGCGTGGGCGACGGCATCGGCATAGACGTTTTTACCACGCTCGCGCAGCAGGTTCTCGAGCGAGCGATCGGGCTGGAAGTAGCTCAGCAGCTCGGGCTTACCGGGAGAAGTAACGATGATGGCGTCGTCGACCTCCTCGGGCTCGAGCGCCTCCTCGACGACGTACTGAATGACGGGCTTGTCGAGCACCGGCAGCATCTCTTTGGGCGTGCACTTGGTGCCAGGCAGAAAACGCGTGCCAAGACCGGCGGCGGGGATGATTGCCTTCATGTTATTCAAAGATCCTTTCGCAGGCGCAAAAGCGCCCCATGCGTGCGGCACACAGCCGCAGACCAAATTGCGATACCTAAGCATCTTAACGCCGGAACTATACGTCACTGCAAGGCAGAGGCAATTCTTCAGCAGGTCAACGCAAATTATTGCTCGAATGGTGCAATTTTATTGCCCAACGGCAGGGCACCCGATACGACACAAATTACAGAACATGGCAGTTTGAGCAACCGATGCCGAGGGACCGAAAATCAAAAAAGACGGGGCTCGCAATGCGAACCCCGTCTGCAAAGAAATCTGGCGAGAAAGCCTGATTACTTGAGGGTGACAGCAGCGCCAGCAGCCTCGAGCTTCTCCTTGGCAGCCTCGGCGTCCTCCTTCTTGGCACCCTCGAGAACAGCCTTGGGAGCGCCCTCGACGACCTCCTTGGCCTCCTTCAGGCCAAGGTTGGTGAGCTCACGGACGGCCTTGATGACCTGGATCTTGTTGTCGCCGAAGCCCTCGAGCACGACGTCAAACTCGGTCTTCTCCTCGGCCTCAGCAGCGCCAGCAGCGGGAGCGGCGACAACGGCAGCAGGAGCAGCGGCGGAAACGCCGAAGGTGTCCTCGATAGCCTTGACGAGCTCGGAAGCCTCGAGAAGGGTCATTTCCTTAAGAGCATCGATGATCTCATCGGTGGTAAGCTTAGCCATTTCTAAGTCCTTTCGGTTTCCGTGCAGATGCACGGAGATCAGTTAAAACACGGCGCGAATGCGCCAGGGGTGCGGCGTTGCCGCCGCGGGTGAAAACAGCGACTAGGCTGCCTTCTGCTCGGAGACCTGCTGGATCGAACGAGCGAGACCAGAGGAAACGCCGTTGACGCAGACAGCGATGTCGCGAGCGAAACCGGAGATGAGACCGGCGATCTGGCCGAGAAGCTGATCCTTGGTGGGCAGCTCGGCGATAGCCTTAACATCATCAGCGGAAACGGCCTTGCCGTCGGAGATACCGCCCTTGATCTCAAGGACGCCCTTGGACTTAGCGGAGAAGTCCTTAAGGGCCTTAGCGGCCTCGACCGGCTCGGTCTCGTAGAACACATAAGCGACGGGGCCGGCGAGGATCTCGTCGAGCTCGGGCTGCTCCTGGTTCTTGAGAGCGATCTTGACCAGGTTGTTCTTGTAGACCTTCATCTCGGCGCCGCACTCGCGAAGCTGATGACGAAGCTCCTGAGCCTGCTTAACCGTCAGACCGTTGTAGTTGACGACGAACAGACCGGCGTTCTCGGCGATACGGGACTCGATCTCTGCAACCTTGTCGATTTTGTACTGCTGGGGCATGAATTACACCTCCTCGAATTCTTTCCGGGCACGGTCCGCCACAAGGACGTGACGGGGGCATGTCCAAAAAGAAAGCCCCCGCGCTGCATGAGCGACGGGGGCGAGAAGACATATCTACTCGACCACCTCGGCTGGCGGGATGTCCCATTAAGCTCGCAGGCAAAGCCCGTTTGCACCGGCTGTCTCTGGCAGCGGATTCGTGCGTGAACCGAAAGTATTATGGCGGGGACCCCGGCGTCGGTCAACGGACACGAGGATTCGTACACAAACCCTGCATACGCTCCGGCCGGGAGGGGCAGGGCGAGTTTTCCGCTCGGTCAAGTCCTGGGCTCGCACGAAGGCCACATTAAGTGGCCTTCGGCTCGTGCGGAATCTACGAAAATTTCGACCCGTCCCCTCGGGCCAGAGCTACGGTAACTTTACTGCGAATCTTCGCGCCCGTTGAGCGACGCGCCCCACGCATACCCTTATGTCGGTGGGCTGATGTGTTGCGTCTCTGAGGACTACAAGGTTGAAACGAAGTTTGACAGGCGGCGGAGACCTTCGTCCAGATTTTTGTCGGAGACGCAGTAGCTTAGGCGGATGTGGCCTTCGGTGCCGAAGCAGTCGCCCGGGACTAGGGCTACGTTGGCCTCTTTGATGGCTTTGATGCAGAAGTCTTCACTTGTCAGGCCGAATTGTTTGATGCTGGGGAAGGCGTAGAAGGCTCCTGCGGGCTCTACTACGTCGAGGCCCATGGCGTCTAAGGCTGCGAGTACGCGTTCGCGGCGGACTCGGTAGACTTTGAGCATGGGGGTTGGGTCGACGGTCAGGGCTCGGGCTGCGGCGTCCATTTCGAAGGAGACGGCGCTCGATACTAGGTATTGGTGAGCTTTTGCGATCTCGACGATGACGGGTGCTGCTGCTGCGAGCCAGCCCAAACGCCAGCCGGTCATGGCCCATGGCTTGGAGAAGCTCTCGATGACTACCGTCTGCTCACGCAGCTCCGGGTGGCGCTGGGCAAAGCGCTCGTAACCGTCCACGTAGACCAGGCGGTTGTATACGTCGTCGCAGACCACGTAGATGCCCGCCTGCTCCGCCACGCGTGCCACGGCGTCGAGCGATGCCGCGTTGAGGATGCAGCCCGTAGGGTTGTTGGGCGAGCAGATGACGATGGCTTTGGTCGCCGGCGTCACACAGGCGCGAAGCGCCTCCTCGTCGATCTGGAACTGAGCGGGCTCCGTATCCAAAATGACCGCCTTGGCGTGGTTGGCAACGACGATGCTCTCGTACAGGCCAAAAGCCGGCGTGGGGATAATGACCTCGTCGTCGGGATTGAGCATGGCCATGAATGTTGCCGACAGGGCCTCGGTCGCGCCATCGGTCAGGATGACCTCGTCGGGCGAAAACGTAAGGCCCGCGTCATCCATATAGGCAGACAGCGCCTCGCGCAGGGCAGGGCGACCGTTGTTGGGCGGATAGTGTGTGTCACCGCGGTTGAGCGAGGCAGTCACCTCGGCGCAAATCACATCGGGTGTGGGAAAATCGGGCTCGCCAAGCGCAAGCGCGATGCATCCGGGATGCTGCGCGGCGAGCGCGTTAATCCGGCGGATACCGGAGGGCTTGAGCGTGGCAAGCGAGGTGTTCATGGGCAGGCGCATGGCGTTCCTTTCGTAAGGGTTGCACTAGGATAGCGCGGCGAAGCGCCACCAGACGGTGTAACCTAAACGGAAACGGACTGGAAAGGAGATGACATGGAGGCGATCGCACGCGGCGATAAGCCCAAAACGCTGCAGACCATTGCGTATATCAGTATTCCCGATAGCGCCGATCTTGAGTTTTTGCTCTGGGACCTGCAAGATGCCATCGCGGCCTATGCCCGGCTTTCCGGTACTTCGCTCCCCCGTCTGGTCGCTCTGGAGTCGGACGATGACGGCAGCGCTGCGGACGGTATTGTATTCGCTGCTGAGAATGCGCTCAATTACGAGGCGATGAGCGTCGTTGAGCAGGCGCTTGATTGCCTTGGGGGCACGGAAACGCGCGTCTATGTCGTTGTTCAAGCCGACTGCGGGAGTCCCGAGCGAGCGCACACGGTCGTTGGCCATCTGCGCGAAGCGTGCGAGCGTCGGGGGTTGTCGTGGTGCGGTGGCATTGTCGTCTGCACCGGCACCGGCATCGCAGCGCTTCGCCACTCCCCGCGCATGGGCCTCTTGCGCCGACCGTTTTCCGAAGCGATGGATAAGCTTGTGGGCGCCGTGCGCATGGGCTGTTCCATTGAGCATGCGCAGCTGCTTGGCGGTGGCAATGCCGGTAGCGTCGATGCCGACGGCATGGTGCGCGCCAAGCCCGCGCTGCCCGCACCGATCTGGCATGCCATCATGAAACGCCTCGGCACCCGCGCCCAATCAGATATCTAAATTACAGAGCGCCCCAATCAACGGCATCGCGCCAGCGCTCGACAAGGCGTTCCAGGCGCCAGGCGGCATTGGCGGGACTTGTCGAGGGCAGGGCGATGGCGGGCAGCCCCGTCCGCTCTTGCAGATAGCGCTTGTAGAGTCGTCCGGCCGTGCCGCCGTTGCAAACAACGACCTCGATTGGCGCGACGTCGGTGATGCGTTCGATATGTGCCGGCACAACGTTGCGAATGCTGGCATCGCTCGAGCCTATAATGTCACAGCTCTCGATCACATCCCACAGGGCCACGCCGCCGTTCAGCAGCATGGACCGCTTGGCGGCAATGGAGGAATCGAGCGTCGCGGGTTCACCGTTTGCCAAAGGGTCGCCCTCGTTGGGCGGCACGGGCGCGCCGAGGCACGCGGCCATCACGCGCCAAAAGCGGTTTTGCGGGTTGCCATAGTAGAAGGCGCTGGCGCGCGAAAGCACCGAGGGAAACGACCCCAGCACCAAAACGCGCGAGCGCTCGTCAAACACGGGTTCAAACCCATGCTCAATATGTTGGTAGCCCTCGTCCAGCGCGGCCACGAGCTAGGCCCTCAGCATATAACGGACCTCGTAGGGCGCGAGCTCAAGGGTTCCTGTTAGCTCGACCGTGGGCGCGTCGTCGGCAAGCAGGTCGACAAAGGACCCGTTGAGTTCACCGGCTCCAAAGGTGTATGGCTCGTTTACGGCGTTCACCGCCACGAGCACCGTTGCGTCGTCGCTGGCGCGCTCGAACAACAGCTGCTTGTTCTGGATCACCACGTTGCGATAGGCGCCGTAGTTGAGGGCGCGTGCCGCCGCGTCGCCGGCCGAGCGCAGGTGAGTCAGCTGCGTGATGAACGCCGTCAGCTCGTTGGGCACAGGCTCGTCGAGCGCAGGTCGCAGCGACCAGTCGCCATCGGGGCCGCCCTTTTCGCCGGCAATCCCCCACTCGCTACCGTAGTAGACGCACGGAATGCCCGGCATACCAAAAAGCATGCCGTAGGCGGGGCGCAGACAGGACTTGTCGGTGAGGATGCTCGCCAGGCGCGGCACGTCGTGGTTGTCGACAAATGACAGCAGGTGCTTACCGCGGTAGATGCACCACGGGTCGCCGCCAAACTGGCGATGCAGCGAGTGGGCGATCTCGAACATATTGACCGAGTTAAAACTGGAGTACAGGCCCTTGTAGCACTCGTAGTTGGTGCAGGAGTCGAGCATCTCGTCGTTGACGATCTGGTTGTAGTCGCCGTGGAGCGTCTCGCCGATCAGCACGAAGTCGGGCTTGAGCTCACGGGTAAAGGCGTGCAGGCGACGCATAAAGTCGCGGTCGAGCATATAGGCGACGTCCAGGCGCAGGCCGTCGATGCCAAAGACCTCGGCCCAACGGCGCACGGACTCAAGCAGGTAATCGACCACGGCGGGATTTTGCAGGTTGAGCTTCACGAGCTCAAAATGACCTTCCCAACCCTCGTACCAAAAGCCGTCGCCGTAGCACGAGTCGCCGTCAAAGCTAATGTGAAACCAGTCCTTGTAAGGCGAATCCCACTTGCGCTCGTGCACGTCGCGGAAGGCCCAAAAGCCGCGGCCGACATGGTTGAAAACGGCATCGAGCACCACGCGGATGCCATGGGCGTGCAGCGTCTCACACACGGCGGCAAAGTCGGCATCGCTACCTAGGCGGCGGTCAATGTGGCGCAGGCTGCGCGTGTCGTAGCCATGGCCATCGGACTCGAGCGGCGGGTTGATGAGCACGGCGCCGATGCCAAGTTCCTGCAGGTAATCGGCCCATTGGGCAATCTTCATGATAGGGGCATCGGGATTGGCAGCGGTATCGGCGGCCCGGGCGAGCTCATCCTCGGCAACGGATGCGGCGTTTTCGCGCTGAGCGCCGCAAAAGCCCAGCGGATAGATCTGGTAGAACGTCGTCTCGTATGCCCACATAGCAACCTCCCGGTAAGCTCAACACAACGACATCCATTGTATGCCCAGTAGGGTGGCTAATATGGGTTAGGGCTCTTTTAGCGCATGGTCCGGTTGCGTTTCCTGGTCACCAGCAAAAATCGAGTTGCGCGGTCGTCCGGAGCCCTCTCGCTAACCAAAAATGCCACCTCGGGACCATTTACTTCCTTTGAGATGCTTGATTCTGCGGAGAAAGTGCGCAAATGGACGCGAATATACCCAAAATGAAACAAAATCGCTCGAATTGTTTCGACGGCAATCGCGTGGAATCAGTGGGAAAACCGCGCAACTCGAAAAATGCTGGTGGCGGTTCGGCGGCGATGCCGAACACGGCAAAAAGGCCATCCTTCTACCCCCTTCCAAATAAGTTGCGGTGAAATAGTTCCTGCAATCGGGCTTGGGCAGCTATCCAGGAACTATTTCACCGCAACTGAAAGGTGGAACGTGGTTAGCCGACGGGTTTGGCGCGACGGATGGCAGGGAACATCACCGTGATGGCGAGGATGACGCCCACGACGGCAATCGCGCCGCCCGCATAGCCGATCCAGGCGATGCCGGGTCCCGACACCACGGCGCCGCCGATCGCGGTACCCGTGCCGATGCCGAGGTTGAACAGGCCCGAAAAAATCGACATGGCAACGGCCGACGAGTCCGCCGGCGTGTACTTGATGAGCTCAGCTTGGAACGCCACGTTGAAGGCCGTGGCGCAGCAGCCCCACAGAGCACAGACGGCGAGGACCGCGGCAAGCACCGAAGCCGCGGGAGCCATGAGCAACAGAGCAGCCGCCACACCGGAGAGCGTGATCGCAAGGAACGGGAAGCGGTGCCCGTCGAACAGGCGGCCGAACAGCCAGCTACCCACCAGGCCGGAGCAGCCGAACGCCGTCAGTGTCATGGTGATGGCGCTCGCGTCGACGTGCGCGACCTGAGCCAGGAAGGGCTCGATATAGCTGTAGCCCGCGTAATAGCCGGTCGCCATAAAGACCGTGACCACATAGAGCGCGATGAGGAACGGGTTCTTGAGCAGCTCGGGCAGCTGTTTGACGGTAAAGCGCTCGCCCGCCGGCATGGCCGGGAACACCGTGGCCTGATACACCATCGCGGCAGCGGAGAAGACACCGACCACGGCGAACGTCATGCGCCAGCCCACGGCAAGGCCGATGGCGCGGCCGAGCGGCAGGCCGAAGATCTGCGCGATAGACGAGCCCGTAGCGATCATGCTGATGGCGAGCGCCCCGTGGCGCGTATCGACCAGGCGCGAAGCCATAATCGAAGCGACCGACCAGAACACGGCGTGTGCGCAGGCAACCACCAGGCGCGCACAGACCAGGATGGGATAGGTCGGCGCCAGGGCGGACAGGAACTGGCCAAGCGAGAATACGGCGAGCACGCCCAGCAGCATCCGCTTGAACTCAAAGCGCGAGGCGAACACCATAAGCGGCAGCGATAGCAACATGACACCCCAGGCGTAGACCGAGATCATGATGCCTGCCTGAGCCTCGGTGAGCGAGAACGATGCGGCGATGTCGGTCAGCAGGCCGATGGGCATAAACTCCGACGTGTTGAACACGAACGCGCAGCAGGTGAGCCCGATGAGCGGGAGCCACTGCTTGAGTGTGATGCCGTCTTGCCTTGTCTGACTCATGTATAACGTCTCCAATCATTTTGAGCGGTGGCGATTATATAGCAACGGCCCAGCATCCGTTACTACAGATGTGGGGCCGAAATCGCGCGGACATTTTAGGGCCTATTCCTCGGGCTCCCACCCACGGCAGACATCGACCCAACCCTGGGCGTCAGACACCGCCTCGAGCTCGGGCACTGAGAGCGCCACGCCGCTATGATCGTCACCGCAGGCGGGATAGACGGTGTCGAAGCGTTTAAGCGACTCGTCCAGATAAACCGCCACGCCCTCGTTGACGCCAAAGGGGCAGACGCCGCCGGGCGCATGACCTACAACTTCCTCGACCGCAGCGCCGGGAATCATATGCGGCTTGCCGTGGAAGAACTTCTTGAACTTGGAGCTGTTGACGCGCGCGTCCCCGGCGCACAGCACGAGCACCGCTGCGCCGTCGACATCAAACGCCATTGTCTTCGCAATCTGCGCGGGCGCCGTCCCCAGCGCTGCCGCAGCTTCCTCGACGGTTGCCGTCTCCTCTTGGGGCACAATCACGCGGTCGCCAAAGCCCCTCGCCTTTAAATGCGCCATCGCCTTGTCAAACGCCATAACAAAAAACTCCTCCGCCAAACGAACTGTTTGACAGAGGAGTATAGCCCGTGGCTGCGCTATGCACAGGAAGGTTTTGCTTGCAAGCTGTTCGTTTACAAGCCCATCAGGACGCCAGCACTGTGGACCAAGAACGCCACGATCCAGGCGACCGCCACCTGGAATGCAAACACCGCCACGGCGTAGCGCCCGCCCAGCTCGCTCTTGACGGCGCCAATCGCCGCCACGCAGGGCGGGTACAGCAGCGTAAAGACCAAGAACACGTAGGCGGTAAACGGCGAAAACATGGTCGACAGCGCCGCAGGTGACGTTGCATCCAAAAGCACGGTGAGGGTCGAGATGACGCTCTCCTTGGCGATAAGTCCGGTGACGAGCGCCGTGGATGCACGCCAGTCGCCAAAGCCAAGCGGCGCCAACGCCGGCGCGATGATGCTACCCAGACCGGCAAGTAGACTCTGCGACTGATCGGCGACCACATTAAAGCGGATGTCAAACGTCTGGAGGAACCAAATCACGACCGTAGCCGCAAAGATAACGGTGAAGGCCTTGGTAATGAAGTCCTTGGCCTTGTCCCATGCGAGCATCACCGTCGTCTTGACGCTTGGCAGACGGTAGTTGGGAAGCTCCATGATAAACGGCACCGGGTCGCCCTTAAATGCCGTGCGGTTGAGCACCAGAGCGGAAATGCAGCCGACCATGATACCGATCAGATAAAGCGAAACCATGGCGGGAACTGTCGCCTGCGGGAAGAACGCCCCGCACAGCAAGCCGTAAACCGGCAGTTTGGCCGAACAACTCATGAACGGCGTGAGCATGACCGTCATCTTGCGGTCGTGCTCGGACGGCAGTGTGCGGGTCGACATGATGGCCGGCACGGTGCAGCCAAAGCCGACGAGCATCGGCACAAAACTTCGGCCCGACAGGCCAAAGCGGCGCAGCACCTTATCCATAACAAAGGCAACGCGTGCCATGTAGCCGGAGTCTTCCAGAATGGAGAGGAACAAGAAGAGCACGACGATGATCGGCAGGAAGGTCAGCACGCTGCCCACGCCCGTGAGCACACCGTCGACGGCGAGCGAACGCACCACGTCGTTGGTGCCGAATGACTTGAGACCCGCATCGGCCGAGGCGATGACGGCGGCGATACCATCCTCCATGAGGCCCTGCAGCGCGGCGCCGATCACGCCAAATGTCAGCCAAAAGACGAGGCCCATGATGAGGATGAACGCCGGAATGGCCGTGTAGCGCCCGGTCAGAATACGGTCGATTTTGACGGAGCGCACGTGCTCGCGGCTCTCGTGCGGCTTGACGACGCAGCGCCCGCACACATCGCCGATGAAGCTAAAACGCATGTCAGCCAGCGCGGACAGGCGATCGGTGCCGGCCTCGCCCTCCATCTGGGTAATGATGTGCTCGATGGCATCGAGTTCGTTACGGTCCAGATGAAGCGCCTCGGTTACCAGCTCGTCGCCCTCGACCAGCTTGGTCGCCGCAAAACGCACCGGAATGTGCGCTGTTGTGGCATGATCCTCGATAAGGTTGGCAATGCCGTGGATGCAGCGGTGCAGCGCGCCACCATCCGGGCCATCGGGCGCGCAGAAGTCCAAGCGACCGGGACGCTCGCGGAAACGTGCCACATGCAAGGCATGGTCCACCAGCTCGTGGATGCCCTCGTTGCGGGCAGCGCTAATGGGAACGACCGGGACGCCCAGCAGGCTCTCGAGCAGGTTGACGTCGATGGCGCCGCCGTTGGCAGTCACCTCGTCCATCATGTTGAGCGCGATGACCATCGGGCGGTCGAGCTCCATGAGCTGCAGCGTCAGGTACAGATTGCGCTCAATGTTGGTGGCGTCGATGATGTCGATGATGGCATCGGGGCGCTCGTCCAAGATAAATTGGCGACTCACAACCTCTTCGCCCGTGTACGGCGACAGCGAATAGATGCCGGGCAGGTCGGTGACGCTCGCCTCGGGGTGGTTGCGGATGGTGCCGTCTTTGCGGTCGACCGTCACGCCGGGAAAATTGCCGACATGCTGGTTGGAGCCTGTGAGCTGGTTGAAGAGCGTGGTCTTGCCGCAGTTTTGGTTGCCGGCAAGGGCAAAATGCAGCGGCGCGCCCTCGGGCACTGCCGTCTTAGCAGCGCGGGGCGAATACATCCCCTCGCCCAGCGCCGGGTGCTCCGTCGTGCCAATCGCCGCGTTGGTGCGCGGGGCCGTATCCGTGTCGTGGACATCCACGAGCTCAATGCGGGCGGCGTCGTCCTTGCGCAGCGTCAGCTCGTAGCCGCGCAGACGAATCTCGAGCGGGTCGCCCATGGGGGCGTACTTCATCATGGTGACTTCGGTACCCGGCGTTAGGCCCATGTCCAAAATATGTTGTCGGAGTGTCTGGTCGTCCGATGTCACCGAAGCGACAACGGCGTCTTTTCCAATCTCGAGTGTATCGAGCTTCACGTCCGTGTTCCTCCCCCGGCGCCCACAGGGCGTTGTGCTTTAGTTTACCTTGGCAAATCGTTTACCACGGCTAACCAATTGTAATCATGCATGATAGCGCGAACATACAACGACGTTCAATCAACAGATTGGTGCAAGGGGGACGGGTTACTTTGAACCAAGTTGGTGCAGATTAACCTGTCCCCCTTGCACCAAGTCAGGAAGGTTCAGAGTGGTCAGGCAGTAGAGTTCCGGACCGAGCATTAAAACGAAGTTGCGGTGGAATAGTTCCTGTTTGAGGCCTTAACCAGCAAAGACAGGAATTATTTCACCGCAACTTATGAGGGGGCTGTGAAATGCCCCGAGCTCTTACAGATGGCGCTCCAGGAAGCGGAAGGCCAGGCGGATCCAGGGGCGGACCGCCACCTGCTTGTCCTCATTGTCGACCGCGGTATTGGCATTGCCGAGCGAAAGGCCGTGACCGCCTTGGTCAAAGACGTGCATCTCGCAAGCGACGCCCTCCTCGGCCATGCGCTGAGCAAACGGATAGACCTGCGCGATCGGCGCTGTTTTGTCATCGGACACGCCCCACACAAAGGTCGGCGGCATCTGACGCGAAACATGCGTGGTAGGGCAGATATCGGCCAGGTGCTCTTCGGTGGCCTCGCCGCCCGTCACCATCGACAGGTAGTCGTTGAGCAGATCGCGCCCCGTCTTGCCGCCCGTCTTGGGCACGCGCAGGTCGATGCGCGGGTCGCGCGTCTGCATATCGCGCACATAGGCAAGGTCGAGCAGCGGATAGCCCAGCACCACAGCATCGGGACGAATGTCGTCCGGACGAGCTCCGGCAAGGCCCGCAAACGGGCCGGTCTTCCACTGCGTCGCCAGCGAGGCGCAGATCATGCCACCCGCCGAGAAACCCACAACACCCACGCGCTTGGGGTCGACATGCCATTCTTCGGCATTCGCGCGAACCGTAGCAACCATCTTGGCAAGGTCCGCCTGCGGGTGCGGAAAGCTCACGTCGCCCGTGGCGCTCGTCACATAGTTGAGCACAAAGGCCTGGTACCCATGGTCCAAGAATGCAAACGCCACCGGATCTTGCTCATGCGGGGCGATATGCGTAAATGCGCCCCCGCCGCAGATAATCACTGCCGGACGGCGGCCATTGGGCTTGTCGGGCAGCGGCTCGGCCCCCAAATAGGTAAACGTCGCCGGATATTCCTCGGTCGGCTCCTCGCCCCACAATGCATGGCTCTCGACAATCATGTGTGCTCCCTTCGCGCAAAGTTTGCGCACTCATTTTTCGCATCTAAGCGTACCCCACTTGAGCCCGTGGCGAAGAAACACTCCAGCAATAAGTTTCCCTTCAACTGATATATCACATAATCCCAGCTCAGAGGTATCGTTGAGCAGCGTAGAATAGAGGGCGTTGACCAAGCCGGGAAACACATACGAAACCTTTCCGGCAAACCAAACGCGCGATATGCGCCAATTTAAGTTGGAGGCAACTATGGGTCTGCTCGATTCGCTTAAGTCCACCTTCACCTCGACGGGCGAGGCGTCCGTTCCGCCCGCAGCAAGCTTCGCCACCCGCAAAGGTGTCATCTACGCCCCCGTCAACGGCGTGCTCGTCAACCTGGACGAGGTTCCCGACGAGACCATCGCCTCGGGCATGCTTGGCCAGGGCTATGGCATCGAGCCCATTACCGACATCATCTATGCGCCCGCCAACGGCCGCATCGGCGCCACCACCGTCACCAACCACTCTATTGGCATGATTACCGAGGACGGCCTGCGCGTGTTCATCCACGTCGGCCTGGGCACCGTACAAATGAACGGCAAGGGTTTTGCCCGTTTTGTCGAGATGGGCGATGTGGTCAAGGCCGGCCAGCCGCTCATCAGCTTCGACCGCGACGCTATCAAGGCCGCCGGTCACGAGGACATCGTGACCGTCATCGTTTCCGAGCTCGATCGTCTTAAGAGCATCGACCATGTCGGCGAGTCTGGAACGCTTCTTGGCGGCAACCCGCTCGTCAAGCTTGGCGACCCGCTGCTGGTAGCCAAGACCAAGTAGCCACGCCCCGCGCCACACAGCCAAAAGGCAACACGTCCAAGCGCCCACGACCATCTGGCCGCGGGCGCATTTCGTTTGAAAACCGTCCAACCGACGAGCTATCTGCATAGCCCAAATGAGCCGAGCTGCTAGAATATCGAACTGTATGGATAACTGTCATTCAACCATCATGGGAGGATACGTGAACCGCACCAGAATCGCGCAGCTTTATGCCGATGCCGAGTCGCTCGGTGGCCAGACCGTTACCGTTGCCGGCTGGGTCAAGTCCGTCCGCGACATGAAGAACTTTGGCTTCGTTACGCTCAACGACGGCAGTTGCTTCCGCGACCTGCAGGTCGTCATGAACCGCGAGGAGCTGGACAACTACGACGAGATCGCCCACCAAAACGTCTCGGCCGCCCTTATCTGCACCGGCACCGTCAAGCTGACGCCCGATGCCCCCCAACCCTTCGAGCTCGCCGCTACCTCCATCAAGGTCGAGGGCGTCAGCGCCCCGGATTACCCGCTGCAGAAGAAGCGCGCAACCGTCGAGTTCCTGCGCACCCAGCAGCACCTGCGCCCGCGCACCAACCTGTTCCGCGCCGTGTTCCGCATCCGCTCTGTCGCGGCAGCCGCCATTCACCGCTTCTTCCAGGAGCAGGGCTTTGTCTACGTCAACACCCCCATCATCACCACGAGTGACTGCGAGGGCGCCGGCGAGATGTTCCGCGTGACCACGCTCGACCCCAAAAATCCGCCCCTCACTGAGTCCGGCAAGGTCGACTGGAGTCAGGACTTCTTTGGCAAGCATGCAAGCCTCACCGTGTCCGGCCAGCTCAATGCCGAGAACTTCGCCATGGCCTTTGGCGACGTGTACACCTTTGGCCCCACCTTCCGCGCCGAGAACTCCAACACCACGCGCCACGCCGCCGAGTTTTGGATGATCGAGCCCGAGATGGCCTTCGCCGACCTCAACGACTATATGGATAACGCCGAGGCCATGCTCAAGTACGTCCTTAAGGACGTCATGGCCACCTGCCCCGACGAGCTCAACATGCTCAACAAGTTTGTGGACAAGGACCTGATCGAGCGTCTGAACCACGTGGCAAACTCCGACTTTGCCCGCGTCACCTACACCGAAGCCGTCGAAATCCTGGAGCAGGCTGTCGCCGCTGGCCACAAGTTCGACTACCCCGTAAGCTGGGGCATCGACCTGCAGACCGAGCACGAGCGCTTCCTGACCGAGGAGCACTTTAAGCGCCCGACCTTCGTAACCGACTACCCGGCCGAGATCAAGGCGTTCTACATGCGCATGAACGAGGACGGCAAGACCGTCGCCGCCGCCGACTGTCTGGTTCCCGGTATCGGCGAGATTATCGGCGGCTCCCAGCGCGAGGAGCGCCTGGATCTGCTCGAAGCCCGCATCAAGGACCTGGGCATGAATCCCGAGCAGTACAAGTACTACCTTGACCTGCGCCGCTACGGTTCCTGCAAGCACGCCGGCTACGGTCTGGGCTTCGAGCGCTTGGTCATGTATCTGACCGGTGTGGGCAACATCCGCGACGTCCTGCCGCACCCGCGCACCGTGGGCAACGCCGACTTCTAATCGCCACAGCGCCACCAAACGCATTCCAGCGCATCACGCCAGCGCCTCTCGGCAAGCCGAGGGGCGCTTTTTTTCAACAGCACCCGTCAAGCTTTTGGCAAGGTTTTGGTTAGTTGAGCAGGGCTGTTGAAAACTCGACCCGCCGCCTGCCGACAACTACCGACCGCCCAGAGCGCCCTGCGCCCCTAGGCAAGCCCCGCGTCCTAGGCTCCGTACCGTCGCCACCCAAAATGGAAAGGACGTGGGCGTTATGACCGAAGCCGTTGTTGAAAACTATGAGACCACGACCAGAGGCGCCGCCTCGATGGCGGCCTATCGCGCCGTGCGCATCCTGCAGCTCTTGAGCGAAAACACCGGCGAAGACAAGGCATTGCTTTCCGATGAGTTAATCGAGCACCTCGCCCATCCCGATGACCCCACCCGCATGCCCATCTCGGCGGCGCGGCGCAGCATCTACACCTCGATATCCGCGCTTCGTCACGCCGGATACGAAATCGACTACAAACGCGGCGTGGGCTACAAACTTCTTACCCGCCCGCTCACCGATGAAGAGATCATCCGGCTCCACGGCATGGTCATGCGCAACCGCTCCACGCCTATCGCTATCCGCAAGAGCATGGCGCAGCATTTAGTTGCCATGGCGAGTGCCGACGTTCGCGGCTACCTCGATACACCCGAACCCGCTCCAAGCGCAGACGGCAAGGCTACCAAGGCAACACGCACGTCTATCAAGCGCATCGACACCTGCGAGCTCATCGAACAGGCAATCGACCACGGAACGACCGTCAGCTTCGACATCTCAAGCATCACGACTCGTGGCGAAACCGAAGCGGTGCGGATGACGCTCCGACCCTTTGCCATTAGGCAGCGCGATGGCATCTCGTATCTGCTGGGAACGGTCTACGACGCCCGAGGCGCCGACGATACCCTGCGCACCGTCGAGGTCAGTCGTATGAGAAACGTCAGCACGCGCCTGCTCGATGGCAAGAAACTCTTTGCCGCACTGGATGAAGAAGACAGCCCCGCACCTGCCGCATAAACCCGACCGCCGCCCATCGCTCTCCAGCGCCGCCCATCCGGCTCTGTATTAAAAAACCCGCCCAGATGTTGTAAAAATGGACATCCGCGCTACTATAGACGCACTTGCACTTTTTTCTAGTGCAGTGTTTCCAGCCAATTTTATACTGGGGGTAATGATATGAAGGACATCACCATCAGCCGCAGGAGTCTTCTGGTCTCCGCCGGCCTGCTCGCGCTCGCTCCGCTCGCCGGATGCGGCGGCAACTCTGGTTCCGGCTCCGCTGCCGCCGGTTCCGACTACACCATCGGCGTCCTGCAGCTCACCGAGCACTCCGCACTCGATGCCGCCAACGGCGGCTTTGTCAAGGCCATCACGGAGAGCGGCCTTAAGGTCAAGATTGACCAGAAGAACGCCCAGAACGACCAGTCCACGTGTAAGTCCATTGCCGACAAGTTCGTGGGCGACGGCGTCGACCTGATCTATGCTATCGCCACGCCCGCCGCGCAGGCTGCCGCCGGCGCCACGGCCGATATCCCCATCGTGGGCTGCGCGATCACCGACTACGCTGCCTCCGGCCTGGTCCAGGACAACGACAAGCCGGGCACCAACGTCACCGGCGCCTCCGACCTCACCCCGGTCGCCGAGCAGCTCGAGATGATGCAAAAGGTCCTGCCCGACGTTAAGAAGGTCGGCCTGCTCTACTGCACCGCCGAGTCCAACTCCGACGTCCAGATCAAGGCCGCCAAGAAGGAACTCGACAAGCTGGACCTCGAGTACACCGACTTCACCGTCTCGAGCTCCAACGAGATCCAGTCCGTCGTCGAGTCCGCCGTGGGCAAGGTCGACGCACTCTACTCCCCCACCGACAACACCATCGCCGCGGGGGCCTCGCAGGTGGGCCAGATCTGCAAGGAGAACAAGCTTCCCTTCGTGACCGGCGAGGAGGGCATGTGCATGGCCGGCGGCCTGTTCACCCTCTCCATCAACTACGAGGACCTGGGCTACGCCGCGGGCGAGATGGCCGTCAAGATCCTGAAGGGCGAGGCCAAGCCCGAGGACATGGCTATCAAGCACCTCTCGAGCAAGGACCTGGTCGTCGTCAAGAACGACGAGATGGCCGAGGCTCTGGGCATCGACCTTTCCGCTCTGGACGAGTAGCGCCATGCGCGGCGATGCGTCTAGAGCCTGTGCTCGCGCCTTAGCCGCGTTATTCAATATCTGAGCCACAGGGGCGGACGTCGTAGACCGGCGTCCGCCCTGCTTGCTTCAGGTAAAACAAAACATCTGTCCGCAGCTCTTTTATGCACTGTTACCGCTATTATGGTGACTCACGTGTCCACCCTATCCTAGGAGGTATGAAGCATGCTCATTGCATTGCAGGGCGCCGTTTCGCAGGGCGTCCTCTGGGGCATCATGGTGCTTGGCGTGTTTATCACGTTCCGCCTGCTCGACATCCCTGATATGACCTGCGACGGCAGCTTTGCCCTCGGCGGCTGCGTCTGCGCCGTGCTCATCGTCAATAACAACGTCGACCCGCTGTTCGCCGTTTTGGCCGGCATGTGCGCCGGCGCCATCGCGGGCGCCGTCACGGGCATCCTGACCACGGTCTTCGAGATCCCCGCAATCCTCGCCGGAATTCTTACGCAGATTAGCCTGTGGTCCATCAACCTGCGCATCATGGGCAAGTCCAACACGCCCATCCTTGCCAAGGGCACCATCTTCTCGTCCGTCAGCAACATGACGGGGCTGCCGCAGTCCACCGTTGCCATTATCCTGGGCATCATTTTGGCCGTGGCGATCGTTGCCATCCTGTACTGGTTCTTTGGCACCGAGATCGGCTCGGCGCTGCGCGCCACCGGCAACAACGAGTACATGATCCGCGCCCTGGGCGTTAACACCAACACCACCAAGATGATCGCCCTCGTGCTCTCCAACGCCCTCATCGGCCTTGCCGGCGCGCTCATCTGCCAGAGCCAAAAGTATGCCGATATTGGCATGGGCACCGGCGCCATCGTCATCGGCCTTGCCGCCATCGTCATCGGCGAGGTGCTCGGTCGCCTGTTGCCCGGCGGCCTGACGCAGTTCTCCGTCCGCCTGGCCTCTGCCGTCTTTGGCTCCGTAGTCTACTTCCTCATCCGCGCCATCGTGCTGCAGCTGGGCATGGATGCCAACGACATGAAGCTGCTCTCCGCCGTAATCGTCGCCGTGGCCCTGTGCGTACCCGTGGTTTGGGAGCGCTACAAGCTCCGCAGCTCCTATACGAGAGGAGATGAGGCAGATGCTTAAGCTCTCGCACGTCAAGAAGACCTTTAACAAGGGCACCGTCACCGAGAAGCGCGCTCTTACCGGCGTCGACCTTACCCTCAACGACGGCGACTTTGTAACCGTGATCGGCGGTAACGGCGCCGGCAAATCCACGCTGCTCAACATGATCGCCGGCGTATATCCGCTCGATTCGGGCGTTATCGAGCTCGACGGCACCGACATCTCGCGTCTGAGCGAGTCGCAGCGCGCCAAGTACCTGGGCCGCGTGTTCCAGGACCCCATGCGCGGCACCGCAGCCGACATGCAGATTGCCGAGAACTTGGCCCTCGCCAAGCGCCGCGGCCAGCGTCGCGGTCTTTCGTGGGGCGTCACCAAGGCCGAGAAGGACGAGTACGTTGAACTGCTCAAGCGCCTGGACCTCGGTCTGGACACGCGCCTCAACGCCAAGGTCGGTCTGCTCTCGGGCGGCCAGCGCCAGGCACTCACCTTGCTCATGGCCACGCTCACCAAGCCGCGCCTGCTGCTGCTCGACGAGCACACGGCGGCCCTCGACCCCAAGACGGCATCGAAGGTACTCAACCTGACCGAGGAGATCGTCGACGAGAACCACCTGACCACGCTCATGGTCACGCACAACATGAACGATGCTATCCGCCTGGGCAACCGTCTAATCATGATGCACGAGGGCCACGTGATCTACGACGTGGCAGGCGATGAGAAGAAATCGCTCACCGTCGCCGACCTACTGCAGAAGTTCGAGGAGGTCTCGGGCGGCGAGCTCGCCAACGACCGCATGCTGCTGAGCTAACGACCCAGAAAACCACCACAAAGGGGACAGGCGCCTTTGTGGTGGTTTTTGTTAAGGACCAAGGAAACTGCCATGAAAAGATTCCTCCCCCGCCTTGCCTTGACCGCCGCGCTGCTCGCCGGCGCACTCACCGGCACCCCCATTTGCGCCGCAGCTGTCACCCCGCCCCAGATCATCGACGGCAACGTAACCGTGATGCACACCAACGACATCCACGGCAGCTACAAGTACAGCTACAACGAAAGCAAGGGCACCGGTACCGTCGGCTTTGACGGATTGGCGGTTCTCTATAGCGCCCAAGACGCTACCCCCGATCTGCTACTCGATGCGGGCGACACCTTCCACGGGCAGTCCTTCGCCACCATGAGCGAGGGCAAGAGCATCGCCGAGCTCATGGACACCTTCTATGCAGACGGTTATGACGCGACCACGCCGGGCAACCACGACTGGAGCTATGGCGCGGACAAGCTCCGCACCATGACCGGCTATAGCACCACCGGCACGCCTTTCGCCATGCTTTGTGCGAATGCAACGTCCTCGAACGGCGTATGGAGCTCGAGCATCACCAAGACGCTCAACCGCACCTGGAAGGACGGCGAGGACAGTTCCACGTTTAACTACAAGATTAAGGTCGGCGTCGTCGGAGCCATGGATGAGTCGCTGGGTTCCTCACTGCGCGCGGACCTAGTCGCGGGCACGTCGTTCTCAAACGCAACGGCTGCCATTAACACCGAGGCTCAGCGACTGCGCGAGGAAAAGGGCTGCAACGTGATCGTCTGCATCGCGCACACGCTCAACGCCAAGACCTTTGCCGCGCAGCTCGACGGCGTCGATGCCCTTATCGCAGGCCACGAGCACATCAACCTGGACGAAAACGTGACGGGTGCCGATGGCAAGCCGGTCCGCGTCGTCGAGGCCGGCAGTGCCTTTGCCGAGGTGGGACTGCTTTCCATCCCCTATGAGTACGACACCAAGGGCACCGAGGCAACTACCGATGACGACACGGTGGCGGTATACGCAGGCGAAAGCGTCGAGAAGCTCTACACCGCCAAGGACGTCAACGACCTTTTGGCGGACCCCGACAACAAGAGTATCTTTGACGAGGTTCACAACAACAAGATCAAGCCACTCGACGATGCCTTTAGCACCGCATCGAGCGAGGTGCTCGGCACGAGCTCTACCAATTATTTCTACGGCGAGGACGCATCTGGCACGCACGGCTGGGAAATGGTGCGCACTACCGATTTCCGCCCCAGCAAAGCGGGAGACGCCACCAAGGAACAGACCATCGGGCACGTGATCTGCGGCTCCTATCTTGCCCTGACGGGCGCGGACCTTGCCATCGAAAACGCGGGCGGCATCCACGGCGGCATCGCGGGCGGAGACGTGACCGCCGGCGACGTCATCGCCATCTCGCCCTACGGCAACACCGTCGAGACCTGGACCATGACCGGCGCGGATCTCCTCACGGCGCTCGAGCACTCGCTGCAGATTAGCGACGACTGCAACGACAGCTACGAGCTGCAGCAAGCCTATGTGGCAGCCGGCCACACCGAGCAGGAGGCACAAGACAAGTACAAGTGGCCCGATAACTCCGGCAGCGTCCTTTCCTTCGGCGGTATCAACGTGACCATCGACTGGACGCAGCCCGAGGGCAAGCGCATCGTGAGCGCCACGCTCACCAAGGATGACAGCACGCTCGACCCCGCCAAGACCTATGCCGTTGCCACCAACAACTACATCATCACCAACACGACCGACTTCCCCACCTTCGCAAACGCCACCAAGCATACCGAGTGGGGTACCTGCGAGGCGGCGCTGAGGGCGCTGATCGGGCAGAACGGCTGGGAGAGCAAGATGGCCTCGCTCGCGGGCACCATCAGCTTTGACTCCGCTGAGAACCCGACGCCCAAGCCGGTCCCGACACCTAAGCCCTCGCCTAAGACGGACACGACGACCACGAAGGTCATCACCAAGAAGACGACCGGCAAGCTCGCCGCAACGGGAGATCGCACGCTGGCCGCGGTCGGAGCATGTCTCATTGCCGGCGTCTTCATCATCATTCTCGGCATTATCTGGAAGCGTCGACGCTAAGCTACACCGCCGGGCCTTGCAGCCCCGCCGCGCAAACCTTATATCGAGCACAGAAGCCCATCCGAATTTGATCGGATGGGCTTCTTGGTGGGTATCATGGTTGGACGATCATTAGGAGGTTTCCCTACATGGAATTGTTTGAGCCAATTATTCATTTCTTTGCACAACGATGGGTCCACAACATCATCTGGGCCGGTATCTTGGCCGTCGGCACCGCCGTTGCCGCCAAGGTCGCGTCCAAGACCCTGCGCCACCTGCTTAACCGCGACGATAACCCACTCCCTTCATCGAGCATCTTCATCAACATCGCGCGCGCCGTCATCTGGACGATCGGCGGAAGCTTTATCCTCGACAACTGCTTTGGCATTAACGCAAACGCCCTCGTCGCCGCTCTTGGCGTCGGCGGCATCGCCATCTCGCTGGGCTTTCAGGACACGCTGTCAAACCTTATCGGCGGTATGCAGGTGACGTTTATGGGCATCATCAAGCCTGGCGACAATATCGAGGTTGGCGGCATATCGGGCGTGGTCCAGGACATCACCTGGCGCCATACGACCATCGAGGACGCCTGCGGGCAGACCATCATCGTCCCCAACTCCAATATCTCCAAGAACACGCTCGTGCACCTGATGCCCTTTGGACGTGTGGCTGTGCCCGTTGCCGTAAAAGACACGTCCAAGTGGGCCTCGCTCGACGCGTTAGCAGACGAGCTCACCGATGTCACCAAGACAGCCGTGCTTCCCATCTCGGGCTTTGACAAGGAGCCCTACGTGCTCTTTAGCGAGATCGGCGACTTTGGCATTAAGGGCAAGATCATCTTTATCGTCAGCGACGACAGCACCACTTTTACGGCAGCCGACGCCTGTATCCGCGCCATCGCCCCCATCATTGCCTAACCTGCCAAAAAGGGACAGGCTTATTTTGGCAGGTTTCATCTGGGCAAATGAGCGGTTTATTTCATAATGGCCCGGTCGTCCTTTACGAACTGTCCCTTTTCGGGCGACCCAGACGATGGTACCATGGTTTCCATAGTTGTTTAAACGACTAAGGGAGTAGACGCCATGGAAGAGGCTTATCGTCAAGCACGCAAGCGCGGCGAGCAGGGACGCCGTCGCGCCATCAGCCAAAGCGAACACCCGTATCTCACGGATCTCGATAGCCTCGTTGCCCAGCTTCCCTGCGGCCAACGCGAGAACATCGGCCTGAGGGACATTCCGCTCGAGATGGTCGTGGGCACGGTCACCAAGGGCCGTCAGTCCGCCTTTGCGTGCAATTTTATGCCGCTGCTGCCGTTTAACACCGAGTTCGCCCGCAAGTGGTCCAACCTCTACGACATCCAGGTGACCGAGGGCTATCGCGACCCCATCATCGTCACCGAGTTCATGCATCGGTTTTACGTCCAAGAGGGTAACAAGCGCGTCAGCGTCCTCAAATTCCTGGACGCTCCGACGGTTTCGGCCAAGGTCACCCGTCTCTACCCCGGCAAGTGGGATTCCGTCGAGAGCCGCCTCTACGGCGAGTTCTGCGCGTTTTGGTACGTCTGCCCCCTGTACGAGATCGAGTTCTCGCGCGAGGGCAGCTACGAGACGCTCGCTAAGATGCTCGGCCAAAACCTGACCGAAAAGTGGCCGCAGAAAAAGGTCGACTACCTGCGCCACACCTTTTTGCTCTTTAAACGCGCCTACCTTCGCGCCGGCGGCGAGCACCTAGACATTACGCCCGCCGACGCTATGCTCGTCTATCTCAACGTGTACAACCAGGACCGCCTGCTGGACACGCCGACGGACATCGTCGTCAACCGCCTGTGCAAGATCTGGCGCGAACTGGTCATTGCCGGCAAAAGCGACGAGGAGAAGGTCGATCTTGTCGAGGCGCCGCAGCCCAACGAAGAAGAGACGCCCGCCAAGTCGACCTCCGGCGTGCTCAACTTCTTTATGGGCAAGACCGTCTACTCTGAGGCCAACCCCCTGCGCATCGCCTTTATCCACGAATTCCCCTGCGCTACGTCGAGCTGGGACAGCCTGCACGACCAAGGGCGTCAATATCTCGATGAGCACTTTGGCGGTATCGTGCGCACCGAGGCGTTTGAGGACTGCCACGATCCGGACGCGTTCTACGCTGCGGTAGAGACGGCCGTCAAGCACGGAGACAAGGTAATCTTCTCGACTTCGCACCGCCTGATGGAATACACGCTCAGGGCTGCCGTCGAGTATCCCCAGGTACGGTTCCTCAATTGCTCCATCGGCCTGCCCCATCAAAGTGTTCGCTCGTATTTTGGAAAGATGTACGAGGCAAAGTTCCTGCTGGGCGCCCTTGCGGCCAGCATGGCGGACAACCATCGCATCGGCTACCACGCGTCGGTCTTCGCATCGGGCGCGCTCAGCGAGATCAACGCTTTTGCCATCGGCGCCTCACTGCTCGACCCGCGCGCGCAGGTAATCCTCACCTGGGGCGATGTGCCCGCCGGCGGCCTTGCCGAAGCCATGTGCCGCGAAGGCGTGAGCGTCATGACCGGCGCCGACATGTCCAAGTCGCTGGAAGACCCCACCGCCTACGGGCTCCATCGCCTGGTCGATGGCAAGGTTGCCGGCATTGCCATGCCGGTATGGAACTGGGGCCGATACTACGAGCTTATCGTGCGTAGCCTGCTGCACGGCACGTGGGACGAGACGAGCGACGACAGCCAAGTGCGCGCCGTCAACTACTGGTACGGCATGAGCTCGGGTGTCATCGACATTCGCTATGCCCCGGGCCTGCCCTATCAAACGCGTAAGCTGGTGCAGCTGCTCCGCAACGGCATCGTCGAGGGCTCCATTAACCCCTTTGGCGGCGAACTCCACAGCCAGGACGGCGTGGTGCAGATCGAGGGTTTTCCCCCGCTGCCGAGCACGCAGATTGTCGAGATGGACTGGCTGGCGGATAACGTGGTGGGCACCATTCCGCAGCTCGACGATGAGCCGGGAGTCACCGCCCTATGAAGATCCTTGCCATAGCCGACACCGAGGAGCGATGCCTTTGGGAGTGCTTTCGCAAGGAGCGCTTTGAGGGTGTCGACCTGATTCTGTCCGCCGGCGACCTGGACCCAGATTATCTTGAGTTTTTGGTCACGGTCATCAACAAGCCGCTCATCTACGTGCGCGGCAACCATGACGACCGCTATGCGCGCCATGCGCCGGGCGGGTGCATTTGTGTGGAAGACACCGTGTACACGTACCGCGGCGTCCGCATTGCAGGGCTTGGCGGCTCCATGCGTTACCGCGACGGCGCCAACATGTACACCGAGCGCGAGATGGCCAAGCGCGTGCACAGGCTGTCGCGTAAGGTCAGGATGGTGGGCGGCTGCGACATTCTACTGACCCATGCCCCCGTTGCCGGCATGGGCGATCTGGACGATCTGCCGCACCGAGGATTTGAATGCTTTAACACGGCGCTTGAGTCCTGGGGGGCCGACTATATGGTGCACGGGCATGTGCACCAGAGCTACGGTTGCGATTTTCAGCGTGAACGCCAGCACACGTGCGGAACGAAGGTCATCAATACTTGCGGCTACACGCAGTTTGAACTCGACGATACGCGCTACCCCGCACGTGGTTGGCAAGCGGCCTGGCTCAACTCACAAACCATGCGCCGCGAGCTCAAGCGCCACGAGGCCATCGAGTCCTCAACCGCCAGAACACCCTGGTAACAAGCAAAAACCAACACAAAGGGGACAGGCACCTTTATGATGGTTGTGCTCGGCTTGCACGGGTCGTTCTGCCGGTTTGTCTCGATCTGTAACAGTTAGAGCCCAAATACTCGGCTAGATGTTACAGATCGAGATTAACCACGATAACGAAACCGAAAATCTCAATCTGTAACAGTTAGGGGCATTTTTGCCGTCCAGATGTTACAGATTGAGATGTTTGACGGCAAGCACTACAGCGCGGCGACGACCTTGTCGCCCATTGCTGCGGTGCCGAGGATTTTGTCGGCAGAGATCGCCGCGTCGGCGATGTCGCGGGTGCGCCAGCCTTCATCGAGCACGCGCGCCACAGCGGCCTCAATCCAAGCCGCCTGCTCACCCATATCGAGCGCGCACGTGAGCAGCATTGCCGCCGAGAGAATCTGCGCGAGCGGGTTGGCGATACCGAGCCCCGCGATATCGGGCGCGCTGCCGGCGCTCGGCTCGAACAGCGACACGCCATCGCCCAGCGAGGCAGAGGCGAGCATGCCGAGTGATCCCGTAATCTGAGCAGCCTCGTCAGACAGAATATCGCCGAACATGTTCTCGGTCACCACGACGTCAAAGTCCGACGGTCGGTTGATGAGTTGCATTGCCGCGTTGTCGACGAGCAGGTCTTCGAGCTGCACATCGGAATACTCCTTGTCGTGCACGCGATGCACGACCTCACGCCACATGCGGCTCGTCTCCAGCACGTTGCGCTTATCCACGCTCGTTACCTTACCGCGGCGCTTGCGAGCAGCCTCAAACGCCTGACGGGCGATGCGCTCCACCTCGTATTCGCGGTACTCCATGATGTCGATGGCACGCTGACCGTTCGCTCCGTTGGCACCCGCGCCATTTTCATCGTAGAAGCGCTCATGCTTGCCAAAGTAAATGCCGCCGGTGAGCTCGCGAACGAGCACCATATCTACGCCCTTGATGACCTCGGGACGAAGCGTCGACGCACCGGCCAGCGCATCGTAGATTTTGACGGGACGAAGGTTGGTATAGAGGCCGAGCTCCTTGCGGATGCGCAGCAGACCTTGCTCAGGACGAGGAGCCGAAGGATCGGTCGAATCCCACTTGGGGCCGCCCACCGACGCCAGCAACACCGCATCAGACGCCTTCGCCGCTGCAAGGGTCTCGGCAGGCAGAGGGTCGCCGCATGCATCAATCGCCACGCCGCCAATCAGGTGATCCTCAAAGACAAAATCCACGCCGACGCGCTTACTCACCGCAGCCAGCACCTTCTTGCCCTCGGCAATGACCTCAGGGCCAATGCCGTCGCCCGGAAGGCAGCAAATCTTATAGCTCTTCTTCACGTTGCAGCTCCAGCTCTCGCTACTCGGCCCGCTTGCAGACGGGTTATCCAACTTGACTGCCATAATCGTCTACCCCTCCTGAGCCTTTGCCGCGGCAATCTTGCCGCGCGTGCGCGCGACCAGACCACCAGCCTCGATAATCTCGGCAATAAACGGCGGAAACGGCTCGGCCGTAAAGGTCACGCCGGTACGCTCGTTGGTAATGACACCCGCCTCGGTATCGACTTTCACCGTATCACCAGCGTCAATCGCGTCGACTGCCTCAGGGCTCTCCATAATGGGCAGACCAACGTTGATAGCATTGCGATAAAAAATGCGAGCAAAGCTCTTGGCGATAACGCACGACACCCCCGCAGCCTTAATAGCAACCGGAGCATGCTCACGCGAAGATCCACACCCAAAGTTCTCCTCAGCCACGATAATGTCACCAGTTTTAACCGTACTGGCAAACGCGGGATCAATATCCTCCATCGCGTGAGCAGCCAAGTGCGCGTGATCCGAACTATTCAAATACCGAGCCGGAATAATCACATCCGTGTCGACGTCACGACCGTACCTAAAAACCGATCCTTTAAAGTTCATATCGTTCTCCGTTCAAAATGGAATGTGGGGGATTTGATATTTACTTGCTTATTCGAACAGTCCTGCTCGCACGAAGAGCACATTAAGTGCTCTCCGGCTCGTGCGGAACTCAACGCAAGCAAATATCAAATCTCTCGTTCTCGTTTCGACTACAAAAAAGCTCATGTTTCAATATCAGATAAGACCTTTCCACGGCGCGGGTCCATCTGGCCCCACTCAGAAGTACGGCGACCTCTACCGTGGCAAACATGTCATGTCAGACCTCATCGCAGCAGGGTCTTGGGTGTTTCGTCCGCCGCGAGTTCCGCACGAGCCGGAGGCCACTTAATGTGGCCTCCGCGCGAGCCAGGACTGTCCGAAGCGCCGGATGAAACACCCAAGACCCCCACGGCCTTTACAGGTCCGACGGCAAGCATATGTGCCCCGCCACAGCAGAAGCCGCAGCCACAGCCGGAGAGGCCAGATAGACCTCGGACGTGGGGTCGCCCATGCGGCCGACAAAGTTGCGGTTGGTCGTCGAGACACATCGCTCCCCCGCCGCCAGGATGCCCATGTAGCCGCCCAGGCACGGACCGCACGTGGGCGTCGAGAACACACAGTTCGCATCCAGGAAGATGTCGGTCAGGCCCTCCTGCATGCACTGGCGGAAGACCGCCTGCGTCGCTGGAATCACGATACAGCGCACCCCGTCGGCAACCTTATGCCCACGCATGATTTCGGCCGCAGCACGCATATCCTCGATACGTCCGTTGGTGCACGAGCCAATCACCGCCTGGTCAATCGTAATGTGACGGCTCTCGCTCACCGGATGGGTGTTGCTCGGCAGGTGCGGCCACGACACGCACGGCTTAATGTCTGCGGCGTCGATGGTAATGACCTGGGCATACTCGGCATCCGGATCGGCATGGTACTCAACGTAATCGCGCTCGCAGCGTCCCTTGAGCCAAGCACGGGCAACATCATCGACCTCAATGATGCCCGCCTTGCCGCCCGCTTCGATCGCCATGTTCGAGATGGTCATGCGACCTTCCATCGACAGGTTCTCGATAGTGCTGCCGGCAAACTCCATAGCCTGGTAGAGAGCCCCGTCCACACCGATCATGCCGATAATGTGCAAGATGATGTCCTTAGCGGTGGCGCCATCCGTGAGCTCGCCATTGATCTCAAAGCGAATCGTCGGCGGCACCTTAAACCAAGCGCGCCCCGTAGCGATGCCCACACCCGCGTCCGTTGAGCCCACGCCGGTTGAGAACGCACCCAGCGCGCCATAGGTGCAGGTATGCGAATCCGCGCCGATAATCAGATCGCCTGGCACCACCACGCCGCGCTCGGGCAGCAGCGCATGCTCAATGCCCGCGCAGCCTTGCTCGTAATAGTGCGTCACATGCTGCTCGTGTGCGAAATCGCGCATCTTTTTGGTCTGCTCGGCGCTCTTGATGTCCTTGTTGGGCGCATAGTGGTCGGGCACCAGGCAAACGCGATTGCGGTCGAACACCTCGGTTGCACCCAGCTCACGAAAGACATCGATCGCGATAGGCGCGGTAATGTCATTGGCGAGCACAATGTCCAGGTCGCACTCAACCAGCTGGCCCGGCTTTACCTCGTCCAGGCCTGCGTGTGCCGCCAAAATTTTCTCTGCTACGGTCATGGGACGTGCCATGTGATTCCCCTCTCAAGCGGGCTTGTGCCCTGCCGAATATCGTTACTTGCCCGCCTTGGAGCGATTGGTCTGGATCATGCGGTTGATGGCGTTGATGTAAGCCTTGGCCGAGCTCACGATGATGTCTGTGTCCGCGCCGCGGCCGGTGTAAATCTTGCCGTCCTCGGCGGCAATACGCACCGTTACCTCACCGATGGCGTCGATGCCACGCGTAATGGCCTTAACGTTGAACTCCGTCAGCTCGCCATGGGCAGAAATTGCCTTGTCGACCGCTTTGTACGCCGCGTCGACCGGGCCGGTGCCCGTCGAGCACACCACGTGGGTCTCGCCGTCCTCGTCGGTAATGGTTGCCGTAGCCGTAGGAATGAGCGGGTCGCCGCAAGAAACCTGAAGCGCATTGAGCGCGTAGATCGCTTTGACCTCGCGCTGACGCTCCTGGATCATCGACTCCAGATCCTCGTCAAAGACTTCCTTCTTCTGGTCGGCGATCTCAAGGAAGCGCTGGTAGATGGCTTCGAACTCCTCATCGGCAAAGGTATAGCCCAGCTCGGCGAGACGATGACGCAGCGCCGCGTGACCCGAGCGTGCCGAAAGGATAATCTCGGAACCGGCAGCGCCCACGTCTTTGGGGTCGATAATCTCGTAAGTATCGCGAGCCTTGAGCACGCCGTCCTGATGAATGCCCGAGCTGTGGGCGAAGGCGTTGGCGCCCACGATGGACTTGTTAGGCTGCACGTTAATGCCGGTGATGGAGCTGACGAGCTTGGAGGCACGCGTGAGCTCGGTCGTCACGATGTCGGTATGCGCATCCAGGTCCAGCTCGTGCATCTTCATGGCCATGACGACTTCCTCGAGCGCCGTGTTGCCCGCGCGCTCCCCCAGACCGTTGATCGTGCACTCGATCTGCGTCGCGCCGTTGCGGACGGCCTCGAGCGCAAGGGCCGTAGCCATACCCAGGTCGTTATGGGTGTGGACCGAGATCGTAACGTCCTCGATGCCCACCACGCGCTCGCGCAGATCACGAATGCGGGCACCAAACTCCCAGGGCATGTTGTAACCCGTGGTGTCCGGGATGTTCACCACCGTGGCGCCGGCCTTAACCGCGGCCTCGATTATGCGAACCAGGAAATCCTGGTCAGAGCGGCCCGCGTCCTCGGCATAGAACTCAACGTCCTCTACAAACTTGCGAGCATGCTTCACGGCGTGAATGGCGCGCTCAATAGCCTCGTCTTCGGTCATATGGAGCTTGTCACGCAGGTGGCTGGGGCTCACACCCAGACCGGTGTGAATACGGGGCCTCTGGGACGTTTTGAGGGCTTCTGCAGCCACTTCGATATCCCTGTCCACCGCGCGGGTGAGGCCGCATACCGTGCAACGGTCTCCCGCAATCTTGCCGATCTCCTGCACCGAACGAAAATCACCGGGACTCGAGATGGGAAAGCCCGCCTCGATAACATCCACGTTCATGCGCACCAGCTGGCGTGCAATGACGAGCTTTTCCTCGGTATTCATGCTGGCGCCGGGAGACTGCTCTCCATCGCGCAGAGTGGTGTCAAAGATTGCGATTTTGCGACTCATGATTTCCTCCTGATAGGCCTGAGATACAGATCGCTTTCAGGAGAGATGGAGTGCCCCAAGATAGAAAAATACCCGTGTCGCTCATCACGCCCAAAAGCGGCGGACGATAGCGCACCCGGGTACAACAAATCGTTATAGCGAGATTACAACCCTAGCGCGCTATCCCATCTAGTAGCGCTAGGCCTAGGAGCTGCTGCGCGTTATTGAACATGTTCGGCTCCTTTCAACCTCGGGTATGTACTACATCGTGCTAAAGTGTAACACAGAGGAAACGGTATCTGGCGAACATTTAGGCCAATTCCACCACAAAGTTGCCTGCCCCCTTTACAGTGGAATTGATGGCGCGATAGCAAGAAACCCGGTCCTACGCGGGGCAGAACCGGGTTTCTTTAGCAATGCTTGCTTTGCTCAGGCAGTAACTAAAAGTTACTCAGCCAGGAAGTCACGCTGGACAGCGGGATCGACCTTGACGCCAGGGCCCATGGTGGAAGACACGGAGATGGACTTGACGTACTTGCCCTTAGCAGAAGAGGGCTTGACGCGCAGGATCTCGGTGTACAGGGCAGCGTAGTTCTCGACGAGCTGCTGCTCGGAGAAGGACTTCTTGCCCAGGGGCACGTGGCAGATGCCATAACGGTCGGCGCGGTACTCAACGCGGCCAGCCTTGAGCTCGGAGACCATCTTGGCGACGTCCATGGTCACGGTGCCGAGCTTGGGGTTCGGCATGAGGCCACGGGGACCAAGGATCTTACCGATGCGGCCAACCTTGGCCATCATGTTCGGCGTAGCGATAGCGGCGTCGAAGTTGATCTCGCCCTTCTGGATCTGGGCGACGAGCTCGTCGGAACCGATGATGTCGGCGCCGGCAGCCTCGGCCTCGCGGGCCTTCTCGCCCTCGGCGAAGACGGCAACACGAACGGTCTTGCCGGTGCCGTGGGGCAGGGAGATGGAACCACGGATGTTCTGGTCAGCCTTACGAGTATCGATGCCCAGACGGAAGTGGGCCTCGACGGTCTCGTCGAACTTGGCGGTGTCGAGCTCCTTGATGAGCTTGGCAGCCTGAAGGGGGGTGTAGAGCGTGGCGCGGTCGATCTTCTCGGCAGCGGCGTTATAGCTCTTACCATGCTTAGCCATGTGCATTACCTCCTGTGGTTAAACGGGCGTGAGCCCTCCCACATCGTATCGTGTGCCCTATTGCACACATATAACGGGCCCCCGGTCGGAGCACCCGTCATTACCTAGAAAAACGCTACTCAGCGATGGTGACGCCCATGGAGCGGGCGGTACCGGCGATGATCTTCTTGGCGGCGTCAATGTCGTTGGCATTGAGGTCCGGCATCTTGATCTCGGCGATCTTGGTGAGCTGCTCCTGGGAGAGCTGACCGACCTTGTCGGCCTGGGGCTTAGCGGAACCAGACTTGAGGTTCAGCTCCTTCTTGATGAGGTGAGCCGCCGGCGGGGTCTTGGTGATGAAGGAGAAGGACTTGTCCTCGTAGACAGAAATCTCAACGGGGATGATGTCACCCTTCTTGTCCTGCGTCTCGGCGTTAAAGGCCTGGCAGAACTGCATGATGTTCACGCCAGCAGCGCCCAGGGCGGGGCCGACGGGAGGAGCGGGGTTAGCTGCACCAGCAGGAATCTGGAGCTTAATGACGTTGGCAACCTTCTTCTCAGCCATGGTCATTCCTTTCGAATCACGAGTGTGAAGTACTTGCTATATCGTAAGCACGCACGTGTTAGAAGCACTCCTGAGATGAGCAGTCACAGAAGAAGCACGCTCGCGCGAACGGACAAAACTTAAGCGATGACAGCGACCTGGTTAAAGTCGAGCTCGACCGGCGTCTCGCGGCCAAAGATCATCAGCGTGACCTTGAGCTTGCCTGCCTCGGTGTTAACCTCGGAGACCTTGCCATCAAAGTCGGTAAGCGGGCCATCGGTGACGCGGACGGACGTGCCGACCTCAATATCAACCGACGTACGCTTGGGCGAATCGCCCTTACCGGGACGACGAGTCATCTTATTGTACTCGTCGCGGGAAAGCGGAGCGGGCTTGCCGTTGCCGCCCAGGAAACCGGTGACACCGGGCGTGTTACGAACACACGTCCAGGCATCGTCATCCATCTCCATGCGAACCAGGACATAACCCGGGAAGATCTTAGAATCCTTGGTCTCGCGCTTGCCACCCTCTTTAATCTCGGTGACGCGCTCCATAGGAATCTCGATATCAAAGATGCGGTCCTGCATGCCCATAGTCTCGATGCGATGCTCGAGATCGGACTTAACGCGGTTCTCGTATCCAGAGTAAGTGTGAACGACGTACCAACGCTTAGACATGGTTTAGCCCCTCAATCCAGAGAACAGAGCAAGAGCCTCGCCAAAGCCAGCATCGAGCAGAGCGATGACGACGCCGACGACGATCAGAGAAGCGCAAACGACGACTGAGTAGTTCACGAGCTCCTTCTTATCGGGCCACGTGACACGCTTCATCTCGGACTTCACCGAAGCGAAATACTTCTTGGTGCGGGCGAAGATACCAGGCTTCTCGTTCTTCTTGGACTTCGCAGCCTTCTCGTTCTTCTTGGCAACGGCCTTCTTGGCCTTAACCTTGGAGTTGGCGGCAGCGTCGTTGGCAGGTGCCGGCTGCTGAGCCTTCTTCTTGTTCTTCTTGTTGGCCATTTGGGTTACCTCCGCGCAATGCGCTTATACATGAGTAAACCGTAAGCCCCCAAGTGGGAGCTTACGGAATAATGACTGGCACGCCAGGAAGGACTCGAACCCTCAACACTCGGTTTTGGAGACCGATGCTCTACCAATTGAACTACTGGCGTATGTGACTAGAGACTAGCGAGTCTCTTTGTGCAGCGTGTGGTGACGGCACCAGGGGCAATACTTCTTGATCTCCATACGATCAGGCATGTTCGCCTTGTTCTTAGTGGTCGTATAGTTGCGGCGCTTGCACTCAGTGCACGCAAGAGTAACTAGAGTACGCATGTATCCTGAACCTTTCATATCCGCCCCGTACGGGCACGAGTTGGTACTTTATCAGCTCTACGTAAGTGCTGTCAATGAAAACCTCGCATCAATTGGTTCTCGGTAGATCCATTCATATTTGGAACACATCAATGGAACCAACGAGATCTAATCGATCCCTCACGCTCAACTTAAGAGCGAGCTAAGCGTAATCATCAGGCAAAAAGACCAGCGTAGAAAAGAACCCGGCACCCATATAAGTGCCGGGTTCTCTAAGTCAGCTGTATCAGAGAGCTAATTTACTCAATGATCGTGGAGACGATGCCCGAACCGACGGTGTGGCCACCCTCGCGGATAGCGAAGCGCAGGCCCTCCTCCATAGCGATCGGGTGAATGAGGTCGCCCTCGATGGTGATGTGGTCACCAGGCATAGCCATCTCGGTGCCCTCGGGGAGCTTGACCGTACCGGTAACGTCGGTGGTACGGAAGTAGAACTGAGGACGATAACCATCGAAGAACGGGGTGTGACGGCCGCCCTCCTCCTTGGTCAGAACGTAGATCTCACCGGTGAACTTGGTGTGCGGGGTAACCGAACCGGGCTTGCAGAGAACCTGGCCGCGCTCGATGTCCTCGCGCTTGATGCCGCGGAGCAGCAGACCGACGTTGTCGCCAGCCTCGCAGAAGTCCATGGACTTACGGAACATCTCGATACCGGTAACGACGGTGTTCTGGGTATCCTTGATGCCGACGATCTCGACGGGCTCGTTGAGCTTGAGCTCACCGCGCTCGACACGGCCGGTAGCAACGGTACCACGGCCGGAGATGGTCATAACGTCCTCAACGGCCATCAGGAACGGGAGGTCGTTGTTACGAGCAGGCGTCGGGATGTACTCGTCGACGGCGTTCATGAGCTCGCGGATAGCGTCCATCCACTTGGCGTCGCCCTCGAGAGCGCCCAGAGCGGAACCACGGATGACGGGGATGTCGTCGCCGGGGAAATCGTACTCGGAGAGGAGCTCACGGGTCTCCATCTCGACGAGGTCGATGAGCTCGTCATCGTCGACCATGTCGCACTTGTTCAGGAAGACGACGATGTAGGGAACGCCGACCTGACGGGCGAGCAGGATGTGCTCACGGGTCTGAGCCATGGGGCCGTCGGTAGCGGCGATGACCAGGATAGCGCCGTCCATCTGAGCAGCACCGGAGATCATGTTCTTGACGTAGTCAGCGTGGCCCGGGCAGTCAACGTGAGCGTAGTGACGGGAAGCGGTCTCGTACTCAACGTGGGAGACGGAGATCGTAATGCCGCGCTCGCGCTCCTCGGGAGCCTTGTCGATGTTCTCGAACGCAGTAAAGTCAGCCTTGCAGCCCTCGGTCTCGGAGAGAACCTTGGTGATGGCAGCGGTCAGCGTGGTCTTGCCGTGGTCGACGTGACCAATGGTGCCGATGTTAACATGCGGCTTAGTGCGCTCAAACTTCTCTTTGGCCATAAAGCCCTCCTCTAAACAGGTCGTCCCCGGACGGGACCTTGCCTTTATACCATAGTGGCCTCTCAACATACTATTGAGAAGCCACCGTGTTACCTATGGTAGCGGTGACTGGATTCGAACCAGTGACGCCACGGGTATGAACCGTGTGCTCTAACCAACTGAGCTACACCGCCGGATGGAGCCTGCAACCAGACTTGAACTGGTGACCTCTTCGTTACCAACGAAGTGCTCTACCGACTGAGCTATACAGGCACTTGACGGGTGGGAGCTATAGGATTCGAACCTATGTAGGCAGAGCCAACGGGTTTACAGCCCGTCCCCATTAACCACTCGGGCAAACTCCCAATCGTTCAAGTATCCGCAGGTTCTTTGGTCTTTTTGACCGCCGCCCCCGCGAACGAAGAAGATAATACGATGCTACCTTGGCGGCTGTCAACGAAAACCTCTAGATACACGGCTCCGGGCGTATCTATATAGCTTTGACCTGCGATTTTGCTGATTTTGGATATGAAGGACGGTGGATTTGTATGTAGCGGTGACATTTCCCGAGGGAACACTTTGGCGTAGTGGAGTGAGCCTGCAGAATATAACTTCGATAACGACTCATTTGCACCTCTATATAGGTCAAGATCGGGCTTCCCAGACAGAAGATTGCTCTTCCCAGACAAAATCAAGCGTGGATTTTCTCCCGTTTGAAATCGAGCGTGGATAATCTCCCACTTTTGGCGTGCCACTGGGTCCAAAGCGGGTGATTATCCACGCTCATTCTCCGGGCGGGAGATTTTCCACTCTCGTACGTCCGGAAATCCACGCTCGATCAGTACAGTTGAACCCAGTCCGGCATTTGTCTCGTTCTGTAACAGCTAGAGAACATTTTCTCTCCTATCTGTTACAGATTGAGACAAACCGAAAATGGGATGAGCGACTATTCCGACAGGGATCGACTTAAAAGAAACGGGCTCTGTCCCATATAGAGACAGAGCCCGAAACTCTCATGGAGCCAGTGACAGGAATCGAACCCGCAACCCACTGATTACAAATCAGTTGCGCTACCGTTGCGCCACACTGGCACACTTGGCACTTTCGCGCGAAGCCAATTAAGAATAAAGGAATTGCGGACGGGGCGCAACAGGCCCTTTGACCGACCACATCTCAAAACTATTCGTCAGAACGAATAGTTTTAATTACAATGGAATAGATAAAACTATTCGTTCAGGCGAAGGGTTTCGCGATGTTGACCACGAAGGAAGCTGCAGAGCTACTCGACATCACCCCGCGCAGGGTGCAGGAGCTCATAAAAAATGGTGCACTGGCCGCCCGCAAGGCCTCTGGCGTATGGCTCATCGACAAAGACAGCGTCGACACGCGGCTCCGATCCGTGACCAAAACGGGGGGACGTCCCCGTCGTGGCCACGGTAAGAGCGAGATCGCGTTCACCCTCATGAACCGCACGCACGAAGTCGCCCAGCTGGTCTACAGCACATCGCGAAAAGACTTTACCCACATCGGTGCCGACGTCGATTACACCCACGCCCCTATTGGAGTACTTGGCCCCAATAGTCCCGTGTCGCTCGACTCTTTCCGCATTTGGTGGCGAGGGCGCGGTATCCCGCTCGAGCGCATTGGGCTTGCATCCCTGTTGGCAGAAGCAGCAGTCGATGTTCCCGACGAACTCGTCCAGCGAAATCTGGGCCTCTCCCTATCCGACCAGTATTGGATTAGACCCCAAGATTCTGGTCTCGCGTGGGAGGATATTAACTTCTTCAATAATGCTTTTGACGACGTCTCTCTGTCCATTGCACCCTTTGCCCCAGAGGGAAAAACGGCTGCCGCCAAGCCCGATAACACGTCGGACGGCAATCTTCAAAAGTACTGGACATGCGAGAACGGGCGCCGAATTCTGCATAAGGCAGGAGCGCACCTAAACCAGGAAACTTATAACGAGCTAGTGGCGACCGCGCTCCACCGTCGCATCCTAAACGCCTGCGATTATGTGCCTTACTCGCTCGAGGGCACGGGTACCTCCGCCCTGAGCATATGCGATGTCTTCTTAACTGATGAAGAAGAATATGTCCCTGCGTTCTATGTAAACCAGTACGCAAATACTGGCGAGCGATTAACCGACTATGAACGATATGTCGAAAACTGCGAGAAGCTCGGGGTAACAGGCGTCAAGGATGCCCTTGACCGCATGATCGTGTGCGATGACATCATCGCCAACTATGACCGTCATTGGCGTAACTTTGGCCTTGTGCGAAACGTCAACTCGCTGGTCTGCAGACCAGCCCCCATCTTCGATTCGGGCTCATCACTCTGGTGCAACATATCACTAGAGGAGCTTAGCGCGGGAGAGCACAGTTTTACCAGTGCACAATTTCATTCAAGTCCCGCGAAACAAATGCTGCTTGTTGAGGATATGAGCTGGTTTGACGGCGACAAACTCGAAGGCTTCGTTGACGAGGCAATCGAGATTCTGTCCAGAAACGACGCGCTCACGGCAAGGCTGCCATATCTAAAAGAGGCGCTTACATGGCGCCTCCGAAGAATGATCGACATCGCTGAATGGAGTTAGCGAGACAGCGTCGCGCCGTCAGCTCCCCTACCTCCCGCGCAGGGCCTTGAGCTTTGCCAGCGCCTCGGGGCTCAGACGGCTGCCCAGGGTCATCTTGATCTGGGGTGCCTCCTCGGCCTCGTGCACGTCGTTGTCGATCTGCTTGAGCTCGTCCACCAGCATGCGGCTCGAGATGCGCGTGACGCCCTTGCCCATGACGACAGCCTGGATCGTGCCATCGCTCGATACCACGGAGCACGCGCGGCCTTCCTCGCGCGCCTGGATGCAGAGCTTTTGCACCACGGTATCGGCCGAAACGCCCGTCGGCGAGAACTCAATGCGCACACCACGTGCCGGCAGGTTAGGGCGCTCGTTGGAGATATTGCCCGCACCGTCGAACACGACCACGGCCTCGTAGCGGCCCTGGGCAAACGCGGCAACGTCGTTGATGAGCGCCGTGCGCGCCATGTCGTGAACGTCGCTAGAATACGGGTCGTCGGAGTGGTCGTACACGAGTTTTTCGTAGCGCGGCGTGCAGTGGATCACGTTGTAGCCGTCGACCACCAGCAGCTCGGGCTTATTGGAGTGCACCGTCGAGACAGGATCGGCGATGGCCTGCGCAAACGCATTGCCGCCCACGCCATAGGTCGCGGCCGAAACGATCGGCTTGGCCGAGCCCTCGCCAAAGCGCTTGGCCTTGGACTTGGCGCGGTTCTTTTTGGACATGCGCTACTCCTCCCCCATGAGCTCGCCAGCGTTGCGGCGCAGCCATTCAAAGCACAGCGCCGTGGTCGCCTGGGCAACATTGAGGCTCTCGGTCATACCGCGCTGGGGAAGCTTGGTCAAAAAGTCGCATTTCCCGAGCACCAGACGCGAGATGCCGTCGCCCTCAGAACCCATAACGAGCGCCACGCGGCCCTCGAAGGGAGCGTCCCAGCAGCTGCCCTCGGCATGCTCGGAGGCACCTCCCACCCAAAAGCCGGCGGCCTTGAGGTCGTCGAGCGCACGAGCGATGTTGGGAACCTGCGCGATGGGCAGATGTATGACGGCACCGGCAGAGGTCTTGTAGCTACCCACGGTGACGCCGGCGGCACGCTTGTTGGCGATGATAACGCCAGCCGCGCCCACAACCTCGGCGGAACGCACGATGGCGCCAAAGTTGCCGTCGTCGGTCACATGGTCAAGCACGACGACGAGCGCCGGACCCTCGCCTGCACGGTCGAGGATGTCGGCAACGTCGGCGTAGGGAAAGTTGCCCACCTCGAGCGCAATGCCCTGGTGTGCGCCGTGGCTCGACAGCGCATCGAGCTGTGCGCGCGGCACGTACTTAATACGGACACCCGCGGCATTGAGGTCATCGACCAGGCGCGACAGAGAGGCATCACGCTCCCCACCCTCGGCGATGAGTGCACACTTGGCGGGAAAACCGGTGCGCAGTGCCTCGGCAGCAGCGCGACGACCCTCGATAAACTCACCCTTGGGAGCCTGAACGACGTCGCGATTGCGGTCGTGCTGCGGACGCGCAGCCTGCGCCTGGGTGCGCTCGCGCTGGCCCTTGGGAGCAGCAGCGCGGTCGTTACGGCGAGTCGGACGCGAGCCAGAAGCGGCCTGCTTGCCGCCACGCGGCGCACGCTTGCGATTGTCGGCCATAGGACGACCTCCTTTTAAAACATTTTTCAAACGAGACAAATTGACCGACCACCCGAGGTGCGGCAGATTGCCTTGAAAGAGGAGGGCATAGACCTTGAGGTCATGCCCGACGATTGAAAGGCAAGGTGCCGTGGCTCGGGCGGTCGGTACGGGTTTTCCAAGTGCCCAAGATTGCCGTGAAAGAGGAGCGACGCGTACTTGGGTACGCAAGCGACGGTTTGAACGGAAAGGTCGGGTGTTTGGGAAACCCGCAGGGATTAGAGAGACTTAATGCGGGTGCCCGCGGCAGTATCTTCAATAGTCAAGCCCAGGTCCTTGAGCTGGTCGCGGATGGCGTCTGCCAGGTCCCAGTTCTTGGCGGCACGGGCCTCGGCGCGAGCCTGGAGAATCTTGGCAGCAGCCTCGTCCACATTGTCGCCCGTGTAGGCGACCAGGCCGGCGGCAACACCCAGCAGGCCCAGCGGCAGCTCGACCTTGGGCTCGGGAAGCTCAACGCCAAACGTATCGAGGAGCTCTGCCAGCGTATCGGCGGCGACAAGTGCGGCTGCCTTGTCGGCAGCGTCACCCGCCTGCTCCAGATACTGGTTGCACTCGGTCACAAAGCCAAAGACGGCACCCATGGCACCGGCGGTGTTAAAGTCGTCGTCCATGCACTCCTTAAAGGTGGCACGGGCCTCGACGGCCTTGACAGCAAACGCCTCGGCAGCAGCTTCATCGGCAGCGGCCGTCGCATGGTTCGCGGCCCAGCGCAGGTTCTCGACCGTACCCGCGATACGCGTGAGCGAGTTCTCGGCACCCTCCAGGCGCTCCCAAGAGAAGTCGAGCGGCGAGCGATAGCTCGTCTGCAACATCAGCAAACGCAGGGCCGCGGCAGAGTGCTGCTCGAGCACCTCGGCCAGCGTAAAGAAGTTGCCGAGCGACTTGGACATCTTCTCACCGTCGACCAGCAGCATACCCGTGTGCATCCAGGTGTTGGAGAAACCCTGGTGCCAGGCGCAGGTGGCCTGGGCGCACTCGTTCTCGTGATGCGGGAAGGCCAAATCGGAGCCGCCGCCGTGAATGTCGATCGGGGTGCCCAGGTAGCGGTGCACCATGGCGGCGCACTCGGTGTGCCAACCGGGACGACCCTCGCCCCAGGGGCTCGGCCAGCTGGGCTCACCTGGCTTGGCAGCCTTCCACAGGGCAAAGTCGAGCGGGTCGTTCTTGTCCTCGTTCTCCTCAATGCGGGCGCCCACCATAAGGTCGTCGATGTTGCGGCCCGAGACCTGACCATAGTTGGGATCGCTGCGCACGGCAAAGTACACGTCGCCGTTATCGGCAGCGTAGGCGTTGCCCTGCTCGATGAGCGTCTTGATCATGGTGATCATGGGGCCGATCTCCTTGGTGGCGCGGGGGCGCACATCGGGATCGAGCACGTTAGCGGCACGCATGACGCCGATGAACTTATCGGAAAACTCCGTCGCGACCTCGGCGGCCGTACGGCCCTGCTCGTTGGCGCGCTTGATGATCTTGTCGTCGACATCGGTGAGGTTCTGGGCGAACGTGACCTCGTAGCCGCTCGCAATGAGCCAGCGACGAATCACATCAAAGCTAATGAACGTGCGGGCGTTACCGATGTGGATGTTGTCGTAGACCGTGGGGCCGCACACATACATGCGGACCTTGCCGGACTCGATGGGCTGGAACTCTTCCTTTTTATGGGTAGCGCTGTTGTAGATACGCATTCGTTACTCCTTAACGGTTTTCTGTAGCAGGCAGACGGCCCAGGCGCCAATCCCCTCGCCCTGGCCTTCCCAACCGAGCTTTTCGGTCGTGGTGGCGGCGACGCCCACGTTTTCGACGTCAACGCCCAGGGCATGGGCCAGGTTGGCACGCATGGCATCGCGGTGCGGGGTGATCTTGGGCTGCTGGCAGGCGATGGTGCAGTCGGCATCGACAAACTCAAAGCCCAGCTCGCGCGCATAATCCATCACGCGGGCAAGCAGCACCATCGAGTCGGCGCCCTCATAGGCGGGATCGGTGTCGGGGAACAGTTTACCGATGTCTCCCCCGCGGCAGGCGCCCAGAATGGCATCGGCCAACGCGTGTGCGAGCACATCGGCATCCGAATGGCCCAGCAGGCCGCGCTCGTAGGGAATGTCGACCCCGCCGATGATACATCGACGCCCCTCCACCAGACGGTGGACGTCGTAGCCGTGGCCAATGCGCAGGTTACCGAACATGGGGAAGGTCCTCTCCCTCGGCCATGCGGCCGAGCAGAATCGCAGTTACGGGACGCAGGTCCTCGGGCACCGTCACCTTAAGGTTGTCGCGCGGGCTCTGAACGCAGCGGACGCGTCCGCCCATGCGCTCGACCAACGACGAATCGTCGGTACCGATAAAGCCCTCGGCGATAGCGGCGGCGTGAGCGCGCTTCATGGCGTCGACGCTAAAGATCTGCGGCGTCTGTGCGGCCCAGTAGAGCTCGCGCGGCGGCGTCTCGACGATATTGTCGCCGTCGACGATCTTGAGCGTGTCGATTGCGGGCTGGCCGCACACGACACCGTCGAGGGCGCGGTCGCCCACAAGTACGTCGATAGCATGGTCGATAGCCTCGGTCGTGATGAGCGGACGGGCGCCGTCGTGGATGGCAACATATTCGAAACCCGCCGGCACCGCGTGCACGCCGGCGCGGGTGGAATCCTGACGAGTATCGCCGGCATCGGCAAAGCTGATGGGCGTGTCATAGTCAAACGGGTTGATGGCCAGGCGGCGCATCTCGGCACGACGCTCGGCAGGGCAAACCACCACAATGTGGCCCACCTTGTCGCTACGGTCGAACGCGCGAATGGACCAGCTCATGAGCGGACGACCCGCAACGTTGACGAGTTGCTTGCCGCCAGGGTTGCCAAAGCGCTGGCCGCTGCCACCGGCAACGACCACGGCGCACACGGGCGCCATTATGCGTTCCCCTGTTTGGTGCCCTTCATGCGGTACAGGGAGTCCGCAAGAATGGCAGGGTTGTTGACGCCAAAGTCGCCCAGACGCTCCGGGTCCTCGCTGATGTCGTCCATGAGCTCCTGCAGTGAGCCGTACTCGTCGACGATCTTCTCGGCCACGCCGTCACGAACGACGGACACGCGCGAAAGCGTGCGCAGGCCCAGCGGCGTCATGACGGAATCCTCGTCCAGGTCGTCGTAACCCAGAACCGCCGCCACGTGCTGCGGGTCGGACAAATCCTTAGGCGTCATGCGGCTGAGCTCGGCGCGAATCTTCTCGGCGTTGGCCTCGGAGGAATCGCTTGCGTAGTCGCGAATCATCAGGTCGTATTCGGTATCCATGCTGGAGCCCGCGAGCTGCTCGAGCTGCATCTGCACGAGTTTGCCCTGGTTGCCCAGCTTGACGATACAATCCTTAAGCTCGGTCTTTGCCTGCTGCATGATCTCGAAGCTCGAGAAAATACCGGTGATGTCGGCGAGCGTGACGTAGTCGTCGAGCTCGAGGGCCGTCAGGCGCAGCAGGGAGCGATCGAGCGACTGGCGGGTGGTCTGGAGCGTGGCGACGAGCTGGTTGACCGAGCTCATGATGGTGGTGACGGGCTGGATCTCGTAGCTCTTGCCGTGGACGTACACGTTGACGACGGCACGACGGGCCGAGACCGAGATTACGATGGCGTCGGTGAGCACCGACATGCGAGCAGCGGTGCGGTGACGCATGCCCGTCTCGCTCGTGGCGAGCGAGGGGTCAGGGTTGAGGTGAAAGTTGGCGCGCAGAATCTGGGTGAGGTCGCCGTCGATGACGATGGCGCCGTCCATCTTGGAAAGCTCGAACAGGCGGTTCGAGGTGAACGAAATGTTGAGCGGGAAGCCGTCGTTGCCGGCAGCGAGCACGTTTTCGGTGTCGCCGACGCAGATAAGGGCGCCCAGGTGACCGGCGATGATCATGTCGAGGGCGGTGCGGATCGGCTGGCCAGGTGCCGTCAGGCGAATGGCCTGCTCCATACGCTTTTGCAGCTCGTTCTTATCCAAGGCATCGCTCCCATCGCATACGCTCCATAAACGTCAATAAGTTTCTCACGGTTTGCCCCTGTGGCGCCCGCAAAATCCGATGCTTACAGAATGAGCGAACACATCTGCGGCAGTTAATTTGGGACCGGGCTGTTTTAGCTACCCCTTAGCCGTCGACGAGTTGGGTAGCTAAAACAGCCCCGTCCCAAATTAACTGCTTATGTGGTAGCATCGGAATTCACATAAATGAGGGAGTAGTCGCGTGACCGGGTTCGCCTCCGGTGGCGCGGCAAGTCAACATACTGGCCGAAACGGTCTGGCTTGCCTTAATGAACGAGACTCGTGGCTGTGCGCGCAATGCGTACACCACGGGTCTTTTTTGTTGCTCCCCCACCAGAAGTACGCGCGGGTTCGCCCGCAGAGAGGGAGCCAGACTATGGGACTCGCAGAGCTTGTGTTGCTCGCCATCGGCCTTTCGATGGACGCCTTTGCCGTATCTATCTGCAAGGGCCTTGGCATGAAAAAGATCAACCTTAAGGTCGCTGTGGTGCTCGGCTTGTTCTTTGGCGGCTTTCAGGCCGGCATGCCCGTAATCGGCTGGGCGCTCGGTAGCCAATTCTTAGGCATCATCGGTCCCATCGACCACTGGATCGCCTTTATCTTGCTCGCCTTTATCGGCGGCAAGATGCTGTGGGAGGCATTTACTGAGGACGAGGACGAAGGCGACGGCAAGGATGCCGAGAAGATAGACCTGGGAGAATACCTGATCCTCGCCATCGCCACCTCAATCGATGCCCTAGCCGTAGGCATCTCGTTTGCCGCGCTTTCGGTCGACATTGTCCCCGCCGTATCGCTCATCGGCATCACGACCTTTGTCTTCTCCGTTGCGGGCGTGGCAATTGGCCACACCTTTGGCGCGCGCTACGAAAAGCCCGCCGCCATCGTGGGCGGCGTCGTGCTCATCCTCATCGGCCTCAAAATCCTGCTTGAGCACCTGGGGATTTTGGTGCTGTAACGCCCAAACCCAATAGCTCAAAACTCAACGCCAGCACAAGGTCTCATGCAGAATTTTGCATGAGACCTTTTCGTGCAGACTTTTGCATGTCATACTGATATGCAAAAATCTGCACGTTTGGAGATCGCCATGGATACCCTTCCCATCACCACACCGCGCCAAGCTGGCATCTACGTGCGCCAGGCGCGCGAGGCGCAGGAGCTCACCCGTGCCGCCCTCGCCAAAAAAGCCGGTGTTTCGGAGCGTCTGCTCGCATCGCTCGAGCTAGGAGATGCCACCGGCATTCGGCTCGACAAGCTGATGGCCATCTTTAACGCGCTCAGCTTAGGACTCTTTGTTCAGAGCGATAACGACTCCATCACATCGTCCGCCGAACGACCAACGACGGTAGCAGACCTCCTTATCGCGAATTCGAATGCCTTGCCAAAGCCAAGCGCAGGCAGACGACCCCCTCGACAAGGAACGCCATCTTCCTACGGTGCCTTGCTGGCCCAAATTGCAGCCGAGCAAGGCCTTTCCGGCACTTCAGACCTCTCCTTTGGCTGCAAGGTTGTGAAATAAATGGCGGAGATAGAGCTTGCGGCCCTCATTTGTGGCGAAACCGCCGGCACACTCCGGCAAGACGAGCATGGACTCTGCAGCTTTACATATGCCCCAACCTATTGCGGAGCACCGCTATCGCTAACAATGCCGCTTTCCAATCGCACGTATGGCCACAACATCGTCCGCCCATTCCTATTTGGCCTTCTGCCCGACAGTCAAGAGCAGCGTCGCGCTATTGCTACTGAGTATGACGTTGCATCCAACAACCCCGTCGCCCTCTTGTGTCATATCGGTCTTGACTGCGCGGGCGCTGTTCAGTTTTGTCAAACCGATCAACTAGATGCCACCCGCGGCAGGGTCTCGGAATACCGCCCGCTTACCAATTCTCAAATCGCCCGCAAGCTCAAAGCAATTCGCGATGACGAACGTGCGACATGGATGGGTTCCAACGAAAGCTGGTCCCTGGGCGGCAACCAAGGCAAATTTGCACTAGCTTGGCATGGTGACCAATGGTGCGAATGTCTAGGGTCATCCCCCACTACCCATATCTTCAAAAATGGTGTTGTTGGGTTCAAACATCAGGCCTTAAACGAATTCGTCTGCATGAAAACGGCTCAGCGTGTTGGCATTCCGACTGCCAACGTCTCCTATTGCACATTTGAAGACGAAGCCGCGCTCGTCGTTGAACGCTACGACAGAACGGTCACTGCCAGCGGAAGTATCGAAAGGCTGCATCAGGAAGACTTTTGCCAGGCGCTCGGTGTATTGCCAAGCCAAAAATACACTGCCGATGGAGGGCCAACAACGCGAGACATTCAAGAACGACTGATTAACACGGTCCCCCACCACATGAACCTTGTGCTCTTTACCTATATGTTGTTCTATAACGCCATTATCGGAGCGCCTGATGCGCACGCCAAAAATTACTCGCTCATCCTTGGCAAAGGCACAAACGCGGCGCTCGCACCCATGTATGACGTCGCGTCGGGCTTGGCGTACGAACGCATGCGGCGCCGGGCGCGCCTTGCTATGAGCGTTGGTGGCGAGAATCGCGTGGGGCGCATCGGCCCCAATGCCATCCGCCGCTATCACGGCATGGGCGACCCCGCGTTGGAAGCGGCGCTCACCGATGCCGGGCTGACCGAGAAATTCTGCTTTGCAACCATGATGGACCTCGCCTACGAGGTACCCATTTGCATGGAAGAGGTCATGGACGAATACGCCGACCTGCCCGGCATGGCGGACCTGCGCGAGCATATGCTCGGCCCCGTCCGCGAAAACTGCCAGCGCACCCTCGGCCTCATCAGGGCAGATATGGACTAGGTGTCCGTAATTTCGCAATTATCAAACAAAAGAGAGGGGGCACCCGTCGCAAAAGACTGGGTGCCCCCTCTCGTAATGTCATTTGCAATCCGCTAGCACGTGGCTCGGACTGCTGTTGGCGCAACCTTTACGCAGCGAGGCGCTTGAGGACGTCGATGAGCAGCTCGTAGAAGCGCTCGGAAGAGGCGAGCTCCATGCTCTCGTCCGGGGTGTGAACGTCGGAGAGCGTCGGGCCCACGGCGATGGCGTCCAGGCCGTGCAGGGCCTCGGCAAACAGACCGCACTCAAGGCCGGCGTGAATGGACTCAATGCGCAGCTCGGAACCAAAAAGCTCACGATAGCTCTCGACAAAGATATCGCGGATCGGCGAATGCTCAGCATAGCTCCAGCCGGGATACTCGAACTCAAATTTGGCATCGAAGCCCAGAACATCGGCGAGCGTCTGCAGGCGATCCTTGAACTCGTTCTGCAGCGAAGTAATCGAGGAGCGCGGGGACAGCATGATCTTGACCTGGTCGTCGGAGGTGGCGACCACACCGATGTTGGAGGAAACCTCGACGGAGCCGTCGGTGGCAACGTTGCGGCGGATCACGCCGTTGGGAGCAAGACGCAGGGCACGGATGAGGGCGAGTGCGGACTTCTCGTCCATGGCCTCGACCTCTGAATTGTCGGCAATCTCGACGGTGCAGGTAAAGCCGGGGTCGAAGACCTCGAGCTCGGCGGTGACATCGGCGATGATGCCCTTGGCAATCTCGGCCGCGGCCTCGGCGGCAGCGTGGTCAGCGTAAACCAGTTCGGCCTTGCACTCACGGTTGATGGCGTTGTCCTTGGTGCCGCCGTTGAAGCTGACGATGGCGGGCTCGCCGGCGACCATCAGGCGGTCGATGATGCGGGCCATGATGAGGTTGCCGTTGCCGCGCTCCAGGTGGATATCGCTGCCGGAGTGGCCGCCGAGCAGGCCGGAGATGTCGAGCGTGAGGGTGCTACCGGTCTTGTGCTCGCGCACGATGGGGCAGGTGTAGGTAACGACAACGCCGCCGGCGCAGCTCACGGTGGCCACGCCCTCTTCCTCGGAGTCGAGGTTGATCATGATGCGGGCGCTGATCTGGGACTTGTCGAGCGTCTCGGCGCCCACGAGGCCAGACTCCTCGTCGGTGGTAAACACGCACTCGAGGGCCGGGTGAGCAATGGAGTCGTCGTTGAGCACGGTGAGCATCAGAGCGACAGCGATGCCGTTGTCGGCGCCCAGGGTAGTGCCGTTAGCGGTGAGGACGCCATCCTTTACGACCAGGTCAATACCGTCGGTCGTAAAGTCGTGCTCGACGGAACCCAGCTTATCGCACACCATGTCGATGTGACCCTGCAGCATGACGGTCGGAGCATCCTCGGCGCCGGCGGAAGCAGGCTTGCGAATGATGACGTTGTAGACCTCGTCCTGATACACATCGAGACCGCGCTCCTTGGCAAACGCGACCAGGAAATCGCTGATGCCTTTCTCGTTGCCAGACTCGCGGGGAATCGCGCTGATATCCTCAAAGAAATGGAACAACTGGGCGGGCTCGTAGCCGGTGATCTTGTAGTCCATGGTGCCTCCTTGGCGCAACTGGTTAGACAGTAAGACATGCGACTTGTATATTCCCAGACTTTGCGTGCATAAATCAGTCGAAAACGCCGAGCGCCCCCGCATCATCGGCTAACGGCGAGGAAACGCCACTTTATCAAGATAAAGCAGCTTAGACGGACCGCGCCGAAGGGACGTTGGACCCTTCAACCAACCTCAACGCTTGATCAACGTTTATGCATACGCCATTGGTATGTTTAATGAGATTCCTGTCCTCCGTCACGACGTAATCGGCATCAATGCGATTGGCGACGCCCAGCATCAGGTCGTCCTCAAAGTCGTTGTGATGATACTTGAACACAAAGGAGTCGAAGACCTCGTCTGCTCCCACCGGCGCGATAAGGGCGAGCTCGCGCATCTGCCGAACGCATGCCCAGGCCGTTTCGTCCGCCGCCGCAATAGCACTATCGCTCAGCGAGCCATTCTTCCTTCGGCACTCCTTCTTGATTGCCGCCGAGACAAGATACGAGACATCTTTGACCGAAAGCGACGAGGCAAACAGAGCAATCCGCTCCGAGGCGTCGGCAATCTCGATCAGATGGACGACGTTTGCCGTACGGTCAGACCTGCCAGAAAAATAATCCATCCATACATTGGTATCGATGAGCAACTTGAGGATTCCGCCCGCACTCATAGCTCCACCCACTCGGGATAGCGATCGGCCATTGCCTCCTCATAGAGGTCATCGTAGTCACCCGAGAACTCAGGGATGGGGATGCCGTATTTGAGGCACGAATCGCGAATGATATGGCTACCCTGCGCTGCTCTTGATTCCACGAATCGCTGGTTCGCCTCGTCGGAGAGAATCTCTGCGCTCCCCTCCTTTGAAGGCATGCGTTCGTTGATGACCAGATATTCCCAAAGCGCCCGAACAGCCTGCGACGGCGTCATGCCGATATGGGCCAGCACGGCGTCTCCTGCCTCTTTGAGCTGGCGATCTATACGCACGTTCATCTGAATCGGCCGCGTATCGAGCATCGAGGTAGACATTGCGGCTCCTTTGCTATACGTATCTTAGAATATAGTATAGCACGGAAGATATGAGCGCATTTCAATGGAAATAGGGGCGCCTCCTCATCGGAAACGCCCCTATCTTGCAAGGTTATGCTCAATCCCTACAATGCGCCGGAACCGGCTTGCATCATGCCGCCGGGGCCCGAGCTCACGCCACTGCTCACAGGCGCGGCGTTTCCGGTATGCGGCGCCGCCGGAGCGGTATCGCCGCCGAGTACGCCCGCCGGACGCGGCGCCGGGATCTCGCCCGTGCCGTGGCTAAAGACAAACTTGCCGTCGGCCACGTCGCACAGGACGGTATCGCCCTCGCCCCACTCGCCAGCCAGCAGTTCCTCGGACAGCGGATCCTCAATGAGCTTTTGGATGGCACGACGCAGCGGACGCGCGCCGTTGGTGAGGTCAGTACCCTCGGCCACGATCTTGTCGTAGGCAGCATCGGTAAGCTTGATGTTCATGCCGTTGGCAATCAGGCGCTGGCGCAGATCGTCCACCAGCAGGTGCGCGATCTTGGTCAGGTTCTCGCCCGAAAGCTTCTGGAACACCACGATGTCATCGATACGGTTGAGCAGCTCGGGGCGGAACAGGCGCTTGAGCTCGCCCATCGCACGACCCTTGATCTCGCCCGAGGTGAGACCCTGCTCGCCGGTGGTGCCAAAGCCAACGCTCGCATCCTGCGCGATCTCGCGGGCGCCCACGTTGGACGTCATGATGATCACCGTGTTGCGGAAGTCGACCGTCTTACCCTGGCTATCGGTCAGGCGGCCCTCCTCCAGCACCTGTAGCAGAATGTTGAAGATGTCGGGATGCGCCTTCTCGATCTCGTCGAACAGCACGACCGAATACGGGTGACGGCGAACGGCCTTGGTAAGCTGACCGCCCTCGTCGTGGCCAACGTAACCCGGAGGGCTACCGATGAGCTTGGAGACCTCGAACTCACTGCCGAACTCCGACATGTCGAAGCTGATGAGCGCGTCCTTGCTGCCAAAGAGGTACTCGGCGAGTGTCTTGGCGAGCTCGGTCTTGCCCGTGCCGGTGGGGCCCAGGAAGATAAAGCTGCCGCCGGGGCGACGCGGATCCTTGAGCGGCGAACGGCTGCGGCGAACGGCCTTGGCAACGGCCTCGACTGCCTCGTCCTGGCCGATAATGCGGGTCTTGAGCACGCTTTCGGTCTGCAGCAGGCGACGGCTCTCGCTCTCGGTGAGCGAAGACACCGGCACACCCGAGGTCACGGACACGATATCGGCGATCTGGGCGACGTCGATGGTGAGCGGGCTCGCGTCGAGCTCGGCCGTCCAGGCAGCCTTGGCCTCGGCAAGCTCAATCTCGGCAGCCTTTTGCTGCTCAGTGATCTCGGCAGCCTTGTTCATGTCGTCGCTCTCGGTGGCCTCCTGTGCGGCGGCCCTGAGCTCCTCTATGCGATGCTCGGCCTCGCGCACCGGCTCGGGCGCGCGATTCGCGGCGATGCGAGCGCGGGCACCGGCCTCGTCGATGAGGTCGATGGCCTTATCGGGCAGAAAGCGATCCTGGATGTAGCGGTTGGAAAGATTCGCGGCGGCCTCGATGGCACCCTGCGTGTAACGCACGTGGTGATGCTCCTCGTAGCGCGGCTTGAGCGCGGTCAGGATCTTGACCGTGTCCTCGACGCTCGGCTCCTCGACATCGATGGTCTGGAAGCGACGCTCAAAAGCCGGGTCCTTGGTGAGGTACTTGCGGAATTCCTCGGCCGTGGTGGCGCCGATAATCTGGAAAGCACCGCGCGCGAGCACGGGCTTGAGCATGGAGCTCGCGTCGATGGAACCCTCGGCAGAACCGGCACCGATGATGGTGTGCATCTCGTCGATAAACAGGATGACGTCGTCAGCTTCGGTGGCCTCCTGGATCACGTTCTTGAGGCGCTCCTCAAACTCACCGCGATACTTGGCACCCGCAACCAGGCCCGGCAGGTCGAGCGTCCAGATATTCTGGTTCATAAGGTTCTCGGGCACGTTGCCAGCGGCGATCTGCTGAGCCAGGCCCTCGACGATGGCCGTCTTGCCCACGCCGGGATCGCCCAGGATAAGCGGGTTGTTCTTGGTGCGGCGCGAAAGGATCTCCATCATGCGCTGGACTTCCTTTTCGCGACCGATCACGGGATCGAGCTCGCCGTCGCGTGCCTTCTGCGTGAGGTTGGTGGCGAACTGCTTGAGCGTATCGGTGCCACTCCCCTTTTGCTGGGAGGCATCCGAGCCGCTAAAGAACGGCAGACCCGCACCGGGACGACCGGCACCGGCGCCGGCGAGCGGACGCTTCTTGTCCTGGTCCTTGGCGGTAAGCTTTTCGATGGCCTTTTTGATGGAGGCAGACGACACGCCCAGGCGCATGAGAATGTCCATGGCCATGCCGTTACCCTCTTCGACGATGCCGATCAGCAAGTGCTCGGTCGACACGTAGGTCTGGTTGTTCTCGCGCGCCACGCGGAAGGAGCGCTCCATCACGCTGATGACGAGCGGCGTGAAGGCGAGCCTGGCAGCCTCGGTCTCCTCGCTGGGCTCGGGGACCGTGGTCTGGACCTCCTTGAGGATATCCATGATGTCGTCATAGGAGATATCGAGCGAACGCAGTGCCTCGGCGGCGATGCCCTCGTCCTCCTTGGCAAGCGCGAGCAGCAGGTGCTCGGTGCCCACCTTATTTGAATGAAGATCGAGCGCCTCTTGCTTGGCCATGGACATGACCTTACGCGCACGATCGGTAAAACGGTCTAACATGCTAGTTCCTCTTAGACGAGCTAGTTTTTTCAAACGCAAAGCGCCGCCCCGCGGCAGCGCTTTGGTCTCTTTACCCATATGGAGTATATGTTAACCGTTGGGACCTTTCCCGCCCGTAGCCGCGCGACAACGTCTACAAAAAAGGAATCGCTCCGGTCTGTTTGGGGGTCTGGTTCTGAGCGCTGCCTAGCAGGCAGGCTCGACGTCCATGCCCTCGGAAATGCCGGCAACCTCCTCGGCAGCGGGAGCGCCCGGCATGCGCACGAGCTCCATATACTGCTCTTCAAAGACGGTTCCCACGGGAAAAGCACGACGGAAGACAAAACGGGCAACCGGACCGGCAACCAGCAGGTTCCAGGGCAGAGCCATGACAAAGTTGCGCGGGATGTTGACGAGCCACATCATCGGCAGCATCTGAAGGTTGGCGAGTGGACCACCAGATATATGGAGCAAGCCCTCGAAGGCGCCGTAGAGCGACATGATGATGACCATGGGGCAACCATGCAAGAGCTGACAGCGAGCGTCATGGCGAGCGGCGAGCTCTTGCCCGGCGTTACCAAAAACTTAAAAGCGAAGCCTTTTGCCAGCGGGCTGGCGACGAACCAGTCGCAGCACATGGCAAAGACATAGGCAACGGGGAAGCCGAGCCATGCGGCGGCAATGACCTCGCCGCTGATGGCCCCGTGCTGCAGGGCAACGTTATAGATGCTCATCCAGAGCACCATGCAAAAGCACATGATAAAGGTGAACAGCAGGCTCTCTCGTTTGTTGATAGGCATAAAGGGCAAAATCCTTTCTGTGTTACGCCGCGGCGCGTGCAAAAAAGCGGGCGGGCGAGATGGAGATCCTTAGACTTCATCTCGCCCGCCCGTGGTACGTGCATCTGCGACTACTTATGTGGTGGAACTACCCTAACACGAAAGGCGCACTTTCTTTGGGACCCTCGTCGACCAGATCGAAAGCGTCGAGCGCCGCCGGCTCGCGTCGCTCGACAAGCTCCTCATCCTCATCGTCAAAGTAATTGAACTGATCGAGCATGTCCTCTTCGATTGCGCGCTCGCTCGCGTCGTCCATACAGATGTTCCCTTCCTGTCGACCAACCCCCATCCTAGGCAGCAGCGGCTAAAGGAAACATAATAGAGACGACTGTCATGCGAGCCATGTGCTCAATAGCCGTTGGGTAGTCGTTTAAGTACGTCCCCAAGTGCCACCCAAGTGCCAATCTAGGCAACGCCGACGCCTAGGCAACGACAGACACTATGACCCAATCCGAGGGCACTAAAAAGATAGGAGCCCCCGCT